>Ga0055451_10000057_pt1 | contig 34737 bp, 32 predicted proteins | sample China_Galinas_PW_3_FD_57745 | JGI IMG/M metagenome (GOLD analysis project Ga0055451, IMG submission 57745) | Wetland microbial communities from San Francisco Bay, California, USA, that impact long-term carbon sequestration - China_Galinas_PWB_D2 | ecosystem: Environmental > Aquatic > Marine >... | reverse complement strand
GCCAGCTGCGCGAAGACGCCAGCGGCCAGCGGCTGCTGGCCCGCCTCGACCAGTACAGTCTGGCGGCGGCCAGCACGCCGGTGATCGGTCCCGGCCTGACGGTCACCGTGTCCGATCCCGGCACGGGCCAGGATCTGACCGACGTGTCCAAGCAGCGTGTCCCCGGCAGTCGTCAAGTGATCCTGGACAGGGATCTGCAGCTGGTGGTGAACTCGTTGTGGGCCAGCGGAGCCGAGGCGATCTCGGTGGGCGATGTGCGGATCGGCCCCAACGTGACGATCCGGCAGGCCGGCGGGGCGATCCTGGTCGACAATCATCCGATCAGCAGCCCATACACCATCTTGGCGGTCGGCCCGCCCAACACGATGCTGGACTCCTTCGACCGCTCCAGCGGCCTGTACAGGCTGCGGCTGTTGGAGGAGTCCTACGGAGTCGGGGTGAGCGTGAGCAGTGGCGACGGCCTGTCGCTACCGGCAAGCACGGCTCGGGAGATTAAATTTGCCAAACAGATTGGGCCCTGAATACATGACCAGTGAAATGAGCCGGCGCGCATGATCGGTATCGCCGCACTCGTGGTCGGCATCGTACTGGGGCTGGTGTTCCATCCGAGCGTGCCGGAGGTCATCCAGCCGTACCTGCCGATTGCTGTCGTGGCGGCACTCGATGCGGTTTTCGGCGGTTTGCGGGCCTACCTGGAGCAGATCTTCGACCCGAAGGTCTTCGTGGTCTCGTTCGTGTTCAACGTGCTCGTCGCCGCCCTGATCGTGTACGTCGGCGATCAGCTCGGAGTGGGTACCCAGTTGTCGACGGCGATCATCGTTGTGCTGGGGATCCGAATCTTCGGTAACGCCGCCGCATTGCGACGTAGGTTGTTCGGAGCCTGAGATGACCGAGGGGGAGCAGCACGGGCGTCATGAGCTGCCGGCAACGGAGGCCAGACGCCCCCGCGGCCGGTCGCAGCTGGTGTTCGGCGCCCTGGGGGTGCTGCTGTGTCTGGTACTCGGCGTTGCCATCGTCACGCAGGCCCGACAGACCGAGTCCGGTGATGCACTCGATACCGCCCGCCCGGCCGACTTGCTGGTCCTACTGGATTCGCTGCAACAGCGGGAAGCAGCGCTGAACACCGAGGTCGCCGAACTCCAACGCAACCTGGCGTCGATGCAGGCCGCCGGAAACAGCGATCAGGCCGCGATCGAGAACGCTCAGGCCCGGCTGGCCGCGCTGTCGATCCTGATCGGCACCGTCGGGGCCACCGGGCCCGGCGTGACCATCGTGATCAGAGATCCCGGACCGGGTGTGGCTCCCGAGACGATGCTCGACGTCATCAACGAACTGCGCGCCGCCGGCGCCGAGGCAATGGAGATCCGCTCGGGCCATCAGGCCGTCCGCGTCGGCGTCGACACCTGGGTGGCGGGCAGGCCCGGTGCCCTGGCCATCGACTCACTGACCCTGGCTCCGCCGTATTCTGTTCTCGCCATTGGCGATCCGCCGACGCTGGCGGCGGCTATGAACATCCCGGGCGGAGCCGTCGACAGCGTCGAGAGGGTCGGCGGGACCATGACCGTCTCGCAGTCCGATCGTGTGGACATCACCACCTTGCGACAACCGAAACCTCGCCAATACGCTCAGCCCGTCAAGTGAGCGTTCGACCGCGTTAAGGAGCACCGTGAGCGAGATCCCAGCCGACCTGCGCTACACCACCGAACACGAGTGGGTGCGCCGCACCGGCGACGACACCGTGCGCGTCGGGATCACCGACTATGCGCAGTCCTCGCTGGGCGATGTGGTCTACGTGCAGTTGCCCGAGGTCGGCGCGGATGTCACGGCCGGCGAGTCGTTCGGCGAGGTGGAATCCACCAAGTCCGTGTCGGATCTGTACGCGCCGGTTTCGGCGAAAGTGATTGCCGTCAACGGCGATCTGGAGGGCGACCCGCAGTTGGTCAACTCCGATCCCTACGGGCAGGGGTGGTTGTTGGACCTTCAGGTCGGCGGCGATACCCTTGAGCAGGACATGGCGGCGCTGCTGGACGCAGATGCGTATGGCGGCACACTGACCTAAATGACCATTGTTAAGGTGCCCGCCGGCCACCGATCCGGCGTTGGTGGGCACAATGACGGCCTCTGCGCGGTACGGTCAACGAAAGTGATGATGAGGCGGACGGGCGCCTAGCGGAGCGTCCGCCAGGTATCGCCACGGCAGCCAGTAAGGAGCAGCGGGTGACCGACAAGGACCAGCAATCTGGGGCGGACCAGACGTCTGAAGAAGTCACCGTGGAGACGACCTCCGTCTTCCGCTCGGACTTCCTCAGCGAGCTGGAAGCGCCGGCCAGCGCCACCGGCGAAAGCGCGGTTTCCGGGGTCGAGGGGCTCCCGGTCGGTTCGGCCCTGCTGGTGGTCAAGCGGGGACCCAATGCGGGCTCGCGATTCCTGCTCGACCAGCCGACGACGTCGGCCGGACGCCACCCCGACTCCGACATCTTCCTCGACGACGTGACGGTCAGTCGCCGGCACGCCGAGTTCCGGATGGACGGCAACGAGTTCCAGGTGGTCGACGTCGGCAGCCTCAACGGCACCTACGTCAACCGTGAGCCGGTCGACTCGGCCACGTTGGCCAACGGCGACGAGGTTCAGATCGGCAAGTTCCGTCTGGTGTTCCTGACCGGCCCCAAGCCGGCGGACGGTGAAGGCGGTCCAGGGAGCTAGTGACTGCCCCCGATACTCCCGGGCTGGCCGGGATGTCGATCGGAGCGGTTCTGGACCTGCTACGACCCGACTTCCCGGACGTGACGATCTCCAAGATCAGGTTCTTGGAGGCAGAAGGACTCGTCACGCCGCAGCGCAGCGGATCGGGGTATCGGCGGTTCACCGCCTACGACTGTGCACGGTTGCGCTTCATCCTGACCGCGCAGCGCGACCACTACCTGCCGTTGAAAGTCATCAAGGCGCAGCTGGACGCTGCGCCCGACGGCCAGCTGCCGCAGGCCAGATCACCCTATTCGGTACCGCGTTTGGTGCAGGTCAATCAGGACTTCGCGAGCAGCACTGTTGCCGAGGTGGCGCCCACTCAGGTCCGACTGAGCCGGGAAGACCTGCTCGAACGTTCGGCTGTGGGCGAGGAGTTGTTGTCCACGCTCTGCAAGGCCGGGGTGATCACCACCGGGCCCGGCGGCTTTTTCGACGAGCACTCGGTCGCCATCGCCCAGTGTGCTCGTGCGCTGGGGGAGTACGGGGTCGAGCCCCGGCACCTGCGGGCGTTTCGCTCGGCCGCCGACCGCCAATCCGACCTGATCGCCCAGATCGCCGGGCCGGTGGTCAAGGCCGGCAAGGCCGGTGCCCGCGACCGCGCCGACGACTTGGCGCGCGAGGTCGCGGCGTTGGCGATCACGTTGCACACCTCGCTGATCAAGTCGGCCGTACGCGACGTTCTGGATCGCTGAGGTCTAGACTTTTCAATGACTGCAATCGGTTGTCGGCAGTCACGCGGTCGGAACTCGGACGCGGCGGCATATCTTGCGCGGAGGTCAGACTCAGATGGGTGAGGTTCGAGTGGTCGGCATTCGTGTTGAGCAGCCCCAGAACCAGCCGGTATTGCTGCTGCGCGAGTCCAACGGTGATCGTTACCTGCCGATCTGGATCGGACAGTCCGAGGCGGCCGCGATCGCTCTCGAGCAACAGGGCCACGAGCCCGCACGGCCGCTGACCCACGACTTGATCCGAGATGTCATTGCTGCGCTTGGGCATTCGTTGAAGGAAGTTCGGATCGTGGATCTGCAGGAAGGCACGTTCTACGCCGACCTGATCTTCGACAAGGACGTCAAGGTGTCGGCACGGCCATCGGACTCGGTGGCGATCGCACTCCGAGTCGGCGTACCCATCTACGTCGAGGAGGCAGTTCTTGCCGAGGCGGGTCTGTTGATCCCCGACGAGAACGACGACGAGGCCGCCGGACCGGTTCGGGAGGACGAGGTCGAGAAGTTCAAAGAATTCCTCGACAGCGTCTCGCCGGACGATTTCAAGGCGACTTGAACGCGGACCCCGTTGCGGATCTGGGGATGCGTGGTCTCAGGTCGGACAAGATCACGGATGCGTCTCATCTGGGTGCGCGGGGCCTCGACACGCGCGGCGGATGACCGGGAGCACGCCCTGCAGCGGCCATACTTTGATTGCCACGGGGAGCACAACTACTCGTTGGTAAGCGTATGCTCGTAGCACTCGGGACTGGGGCGAGCGCTGGTCGGTGGAGTGGTCAGCGGGCCATGGTTCGAACGGCGAGAGGAAGCATCGTGGGCGAAAAGCCACGTCAGGAGCAGCTGGACCTTGCTGACGCGGACCGATCCTTCAGCGAAAGTGGCCACCAGGAGGATCCCCCATCATCTGAGTCGGTGACCGAACCGGTGCAGGGCGGGCTGTTCCCCGACGATTCGGTGCCAGACGAACTCGTCGGCTATCGGGGGCCTAGCGCGTGCCAGATCGCCGGCATCACCTATCGCCAGCTCGACTACTGGGCGCGGACCTCGCTTGTGGTGCCCTCCATTCGTGGTGCAGCCGGCTCCGGAAGTCAGCGGCTGTACTCCTTCAAGGACGTCCTGGTCCTCAAGATCGTCAAGCGGCTGCTCGACACCGGCATTTCGCTGCACAACATCCGCGTCGCCGTCGACCACCTTCGCCAGCGCGGCGTACAGGACCTGGCCAACATCACCTTGTTCTCCGACGGAACGACGGTCTACGAGTGCACATCGGCCGAAGAGGTCGTCGACCTGCTGCAGGGCGGCCAGGGCGTGTTCGGGATCGCCGTCAGCGGTGCGATGCGTGAGCTCACCGGCGCCATCGCCGACTTCCCCGGAGAGCGCGCCGACGGGGGCGAATCGATCGCCGCACCCGAAGACGAGCTGGCCTCGCGGCGCAAGAGCCGCGACCGCAAGATCGGCTGATTCTCACCGCGACACACCTCACAATCGCACCGATGGCGCGTCACGGGTGCGAATCCGCGTCCGTCCACGGCTAGAATCGGGGGCGCATCGCCCTCATGCGGGAGAGTTCCGTGACCGCCAGCCACGGACGCCGAAGGAGCAACACCTCTCCGTCAACCTCTCAGGCACCCGGACCGCGCGGGGCCACGATGCCTCTGGAAAGCGGTGGCTGTCCGCAGCCACCCGCCCATGGGGAAAGGCTGTATATGTCCCGCCGTACGGGCGGGCTGGCCGAATCTCTCAGGCGCCCGGTACGGGTGGACGACAGAGGGAGGGGACGCCGCTGACGGCTGCGTCCGCCCGAGCCAGGAGTGCCTGTTGTCCGACCACACCGAACCCCGTTTCGCAGACCGCCACATCGGCCCCGGCGCCGCAGACGTCGCCACCATGCTCGGCGTCATCGGCGTGGACTCCCTCGACGAGCTGGCCGCCAAGGCGCTACCCGCGGGCATCCTCGACGCACTGGCCGGCGACGGCGTTGCCCCGGGGCTGGACATGCTTCCGCCCGCGGCCGGCGAGCATGAGGCGCTGACCGAGTTGCGGGCGCTGGCCGACAGCAACACCATCGCGGTGTCGATGATCGGGCAGGGCTACTACGACACCCTCACCCCGCCGGTGCTGCTGCGCAACATTCTGGAGAACCCGGCGTGGTACACCGCCTACACCCCCTATCAGCCGGAGATCAGCCAGGGCCGGCTGGAGGCATTGCTGAACTTTCAGACCATGATCGCCGACCTGACCGGCCTGGAGATCGCCAACGCGTCGATGCTCGACGAGGGAACCGCGGCGGCAGAGGCGATGACGCTGATGCACCGGGCGGTGCGCGGGTCGGTGAATCGGCTGGCCGTCGACGAAGACCTCTTCACCCAGACGGCGGCAGTGCTGGCCACCCGGGCCGAACCGCTGGGTATCGAGATCGTCACCGCCGACCTGCGCAACGGCTTGCCCGACGGCGAGTTCTTCGGGGTCGTCGCGCAGCTGCCCGGCGCGAGTGGGCGGGTAACCGACTGGTCCAAGCTTGTCGAGCAGGCCCATGAGCGTGGCGCCCTGATCGCACTCGGCGCCGACCTGCTGGCTCTCACGCTCATCGCCCCGCCCGGCGAGATCGGCGCCGACGTCGCATTCGGAAGTGCCCAACGCTTCGGAGTCCCAATCGGATTCGGCGGACCGCATGCCGGCTATCTGGCAGTGCACACCAAACATGCCCGCCAGCTGCCCGGGCGCCTCGTCGGTGTATCGATGGACGCCGACGGATCGCCGGCCTACCGGCTGTCGCTGCAGACCCGCGAGCAGCACATCCGCCGGGACAAGGCCACCTCCAACATCTGCACCGCGCAGGTGCTGCTGGCCGTGATGGCCGCCATGTACGCCAGCTACCACGGCGCCGAAGGGCTGACCGGCATCGCGCGACGCGTGTACGGCCAGGCCCGAACGCTGGCGGCAGGACTCACCGCGGCCGGGATCGACATCGTGCACGACACGTTTTTCGACACCGTGCTTGCGCACGTGCCGGGTCGGGCCGGAGAGGTCCAGGCCGCAGCCAAGCAGCGCGGTATCAACTTCTGGCTCGTCGACAACGACCACGTGTCGGTTTCCTGCGACGAGGCCACCACGGCGCAGCACGTGGCCACCGCTCTGGAGGCATTCGGAGCCGCGGTGCCCGATGCCGGCTTTGATGGTCCCGAGATCATCACCCGCACAACAGAATTTCTCACCCACCCGGCCTTCACCCGGTATCGCACCGAAACCGAGATGATGCGCTACCTGCGGATGCTTGCCGACAAGGACATCGCGCTGGACCGCAGCATGATCCCGCTGGGCTCGTGCACGATGAAGCTCAACGCCGCCGCGGAGATGGAGTCCATCACCTGGCCGGAGTTCGGCCGCCAGCACCCGTTCGCCCCGACCGGCGACACCCCCGGCCTACGCAGGCTGATCGGAGACCTTGAGGCGTGGCTGACCGGAATCACCGGCTACGATGCGATTTCGCTGCAGCCCAACGCCGGCTCCCAGGGCGAGTACGCCGGTCTGCTGGCCATCCGCGACTACCACACCTCGCGAGGCGAGGCGCATCGCGACGTGTGCCTGATCCCGTCGAGCGCGCACGGCACCAACGCCGCCTCGGCGGCGCTCGCCGGTATGCGGGTAGTTGTCGTGGGGTGCCGGGACAACGGCGATGTCGATCTGGATGACCTGCGCGCCAAGGTTTCTGCACACGCCGACAACCTGGCGGCGCTGATGATCACCTACCCGTCCACCCACGGGGTGTACGAACACGACATTGCCAAGATCTGTGCGGCTGTACATGACGCCGGCGGACAGGTCTATGTCGACGGGGCCAACCTCAACGCGCTGGTGGGGCTGGCACGGCCGGGCAAGTTCGGCGGCGACGTCAGCCACCTGAACCTGCACAAGACCTTCTGCATCCCGCACGGCGGTGGCGGGCCCGGAGTCGGCCCCGTCGCGGTGCGCTCACACCTGGCGCAGTTCCTGCCCGGGCATCCGCTGGCCGAGGAGTTGCCGCACGGACACCCGGTTTCGTCGGCGCCCTACGGCTCGGCGTCGATCCTGCCGATCACCTGGGCCTACATCCGGATGATGGGTGCCGCCGGGCTGCGGGAGGCCACACTCACCGCGATCGCCTCGGCCAACTACATCGCCCGCCGACTCGACGAGTACTACCCGGTGCTCTACACCGGGGAGAACGGCATGGTGGCTCACGAGTGCATCCTCGACCTTCGCGGCATCACGAAGTCGAGCGGGGTCACCGTCGACGATGTCGCGAAGCGGCTGGCGGACTTCGGTTTCCACGCGCCGACGATGAGTTTCCCGGTGGCCGGCACGCTCATGGTCGAGCCGACCGAGAGTGAGAGCCTGGCCGAGGTGGATGCCTTCTGCGAGGCGATGATCGCCATTCGCGGCGAGATCGACAAGGTCGGCTCCGGGGAGTGGCCCGCCGATGACAATCCGTTGCGCAACGCGCCACACACCGCCGACTGTCTGTTGGTCGGGGAGTGGAGCCATCCCTACACCCGCGAGCAGGCCGCCTACCCGCTGGGCAAGCACTACCGGCCTAAGGTGTGGCCGCCGGTACGCCGGATCGACGGCGCCTACGGCGACCGCAACCTGGTGTGCTCGTGCCCGCCCGTGGACGCGTTCGCCTGAGGAGTCGGTTGCCGGCCGGCACATCCGCCCTCGTGACCGAACACCAACGCTGTGCCCACCTACGAGCGACGACGGTGGAGTGTGGTCAGTGCGTGGCGCCGGCTGTCACCGCGGGTTCGCGCGGTCCCTGGTCGAGCCGAAACGGTGGGTAGTCGTCGCACATCACCGAGACGTAGGCCCCCACCCGGTAGAGCCACCGGTGGATGCCGACCACGAGGCCGAATGACCCGTTGGGAGGCGGGGATTCGGCCGAAGCTGTGCCGAGACCGTTCGTATCCGGTACCGTCCGCCGGGTGGGATTGCCGGCCAGCGTTCGCCAGTGGCAAGACGGGGGTCGGTTCCTGGCGACCGACTCCGGAGCGGTATTCGTGCGGTCCGCACCGGGCCGCGGGCCGACAGTGCTTCTGCTGCACGGTTTTCCGTCCAGCTCCTACGATTTTCGCGGCGTGGTGGACCGGCTGGGCGATCGGGCCTGGTTGACGCTGGATTTCCTGGGCTTCGGACTGTCGGACAAACCGCGTCCGCATCGCTACAGCCTGCTGGAGCAGGCCGACATCGTGCAGAGCGTGGTCGCCGAGGCCGATGTGGGCCCGGTGGTCATGCTCGCCCACGACATGGGCACGTCGGTGGGGACGGAGCTGCTGGCCCGCGACCTGTCCGGCGCATTGCCGTTCGAGCTGCAGCGCGCCGTGCTCACCAACGGCAGCGTGATCATCGAGCGAGCCAGCCTGCGGCCGATTCAGAAGATACTGCGTGGGCCGTTGGGGCCGATCGCGACGCGGTTGACCAACGAACGCGGCTTCATCCGCGGTTTCGCCAAGCTGTTCAGCGTCGCCCACCCGCTGTCGGCGGAGGAGGCCGAGGCGCAGTGGGCGCTGCTGGCCCGCGACGACGGCCATCGGATACTGCACCTGCTCTGCGCGTACCTCAACGAACGAGTCCGATTCGCCGCGCGCTGGCATGGCGCGGTGCGGGACTGGCCGAAGCCGTTGGGGTTCCTGTGGGCATCGGGCGATCCCGTGGCCACCACCGAGGTGCTGGCCGGGTTACGTCAGTTGCGGCCGGCCGCCGAGGTCGTGGAGCTGCCGGGGATAGGCCACTACCCGCAGATTGAGGTTCCCGACGAGTTCACCGCGGGTGCCGTGAAACTGCTGCAGCTGTCCTAAGACAGCCTAGGACAGCATCGCGGTCACGGCGTTGGCCAGCTCCGGCGAGTCAGACGTCGCGACGTTCTGGTAGGTGCCGCCCGACAGCTGTGCGACAGCCTCCCAGCTCGCACGGTCCGGGTCGTCGCCGATGTCGATCACGTTGATGGCGACCGGTTTGGCCGGATCGACGGCGGACTTGACGTACGCTTGCAGCCCCGGGCCGTCCAGGGTCTGGTCGGTGTGCGGACCCGACGTGATCACCAGAACCGAATTCGTATGCCCTTCACGGAAATTCGCCAGCGCGTCACCGTAGACCAGCCGCAGCGTCGTGAACGACACGGCCCCACCGCTGGTCGACGACAGGCTATCCAGGCTGCCGGTCAGCGCTGCCGAACGCGGCTGACCGTTGACGTCATCGGTCAGTGGGCCCATCGGTACCACCGAGCGCCCCTCGACACCGTTCAACGTCCACAGTCCGACCGCGGCGTTGGGTGGAAGGGCGTTGATCCGGTTGTCCAGCGCACTGATCACATTGGCCAGCCGCGACCTGCCGCCTTCGTCCGTGGTCATCGACTGATCGAGCATGATCGTGGTGGCCGCCTCCGTGATCGGAGCTGCCATCGCGTCGGCCAAAGTGACCCGAACGGCGTCGTCGCCGATCGACAACGGAGCCCCCAGTGCTGCGAAGTTCACGACGTCGTTGCTCGGCGGAGTGGTGCCCTCGGCGCGGAATCCGGACTTGGCGAGCTCGCTCAGCTGGTCGGGCTTGTGCATGAACCTGGCGAACTCGCTGGCAGCGCTGACCTGTTCCTCGGACAGCCAGGGGCCGGCCAACAGCACCGTCGGATAGTTGGCGAGAGCGACCGGGCCCGGAGGCAACCACGCGGCGACGACCTTCTTGGCATCGGGAACCGACGAAGCCCGCTGGAACAGCTGCTGTTCGGTGGTCGCCACGGCGTGGACCGGCGCGACGGCCGGGTCACCGGGGCTCAGCAGGGCATTCCACGCCTCGTTGGCGGTGTTGTCGGCCAGTTTCGGCTGGTTGGCGATCAAGGTGTTCAACGCCCCGATGCCGGCAGTTGCCGGTGAGTTCGGGGGAGCCGACGCCGCGGCGACCGCCTCGGCTGCCAGATACGAGGCGTCACTGTCGCCGTTGGTGGGCAGCGCCAGCCGCAACGAACCCCAGCCCGGCAGGTTCAGCGCGTCCAAACTCGCCGGATCGGATTGCAGCCGGGGCAGCGTCGACCAATTCTGCTCGGCAAGCGCGTCTTTCAGCTGCGGTTGAACCGCCAGCAGCACCGGTGAGGTGACCAGGGAACGGGAGTCGCTGATGGTCTGCTCGCCCGCGACGGACTGCAGCCGGGCCGCCGACACCGAGCTGGCCGGGATCCACAGCGCCGGGCGCTCACCGAGGTCGTCGGGCCAATTGCCGATGAACCCGTTGATCACCGGATCGGAACCAGACGACCTGACCGTCACCTTGATGCACCGGTCACCGACCGGTGTGGCGTTCTTGTTGAAGGTTTCGGCGAACTTGGTGACGTTGTCGGCGATCGACGGGTCGGCAATCACCGCGACACCGGCTGTCCCCTCGAGGCACTGCTGGGCGGCGGTCCTGGAGCGGTCCGAAAGTGCGTCGCCGAACAATCGCCACAGGATCACCGCACCGACCACCACCACGACGGTCACCAGCGCGACGATGACCCCGATGCTCACGCCGCGGCGTCCGCCCTCGCTACGGTGCCCACCCTGCCAGCCGTCACGGCGCCGGGCACCCGCGCGGCCCGGCGGCGGTGGCGGCGTCGGAGCGGCGCCGGCATCCTCGGACTCGTAGTCCTCGGCCTCGTCGTAGCCGGCCGGTTCACCGCGCAGGTATCCGGACAGGTCGCGACCCTCGGGGCGGGAGAACCCGTCGGTGGGGCTCTCGCGATCGTCGGCCGGCTCGTTCGGTTCGCCGAAGGATTCCCCTGGACCGGGCTTGCTGTGCCTACCCATGCCGGTGTCTGATCCCTCTTTCGTCGAACCGTTGACGTTGTGTGTGCCGCCAGCTCCGCGACGAGTCTAGCGATCGGCTGCCTACCGACCCCGGTGGCGAATGCACCGTCAGGCGCCGACGCTGGCCTTGTACTCGCGCCGACGCCGCTGCAGGATCGGCTCGGTGTAGCCGTTGGGCTGGATACCGCCGGCCAGGATGAGCTCCTGAGCGGCCTGGAACGCGATACTGCCCTCCGGATCGGGCGCCATCGGGCGGAACTCGGGGTCGTTCTCGTTCTGCTTGTCCACGACCGCGGCCATCCGCCGCAAGCTGGCTTTGACATCGTCTTCGGTGATCACGCCGTGACGCAGCCAGTTCGCCAGGAGCTGGCTGGAAATCCGCAGGGTGGCGCGGTCCTCCATCAGCGCGACGTTGTGGATGTCGGGCACCTTCGAACAGCCGACGCCGGCGTCGATCCACCGCACCACGTAGCCCAGGATCGACTGGCAGTTGTTGTCGACCTCCTCGTGGATCTCCTCCGGCGACCAGGCGAGTTCGCCGGCCAGCGGGATCGTCAGCAGCTCGTCGATGTTGGTCCTGGCCGTTCCCCGGTCGCTTCGCTCCTGCCCTCCGGAACCCTGGCCGGCCAGCTCCTTGTGCACCTCGTAGACATCGACGTAGTGGTAGTGCATGGCATGCAGGGTGGCCGCGGTGGGTGAGGGCACCCAGGCCGTGGTGGCGCCGGCCTTGGGCTGGCCGATCTTCTGCTCGACCATGTCGGCCATCAGCTCGGTCATGGCCCACATGCCCTTGCCGATCTGCGCCTTGCCGGAGAAACCGGTGGCCAGGCCGATGTCGACGTTCTGGTCCTCGTAGGCCAGGATCCACGGCTGGGTCTTCATCGCACCCTTGCGGATCATCGGACCGGCCTCCATCGAGGTGTGGATCTCATCGCCGGTGCGGTCCAGGAAGCCGGTGTTGATGAACACCACCCGGTCGGCCGCGGCCTTGATGCAGGCCTTGAGGTTGACGGTGGTGCGGCGCTCCTCGTCCATGATGCCGACTTTGAGGGTGTTCTGCGGCAGGCCCAGCACGTCCTCGACCCGGCCGAACAGCTCGCAGGTGAAGGCCACCTCCTCGGGGCCGTGCATCTTGGGTTTGACGATGTAGATCGAGCCAGTGCGGCTGTTGGCCAGCGGGCCGCTGTCGTCATCGGACTTCAGCCCGTGCATCGCGATGAGGCTGGTGAACAGCGCATCCTGGATGCCCTCGTACACCTCGTCACCGTCGGCCCCGTCGTCGTCGTAAACGATGGCGTCATTGGTCATCAGGTGACCGACGTTGCGCACGAACAGCAGGCTGCGGCCCGGCAGGGTGATCTGCTCGGGGCCTTCCGGAGCGTCGGCGGCATTCGATCCAGGGGCGGTATAGGTGCGGTCCTCGTTGAGCACCCGGGTGAACGTCGTGTTCCCCTTGCTGACCTCCTCGGCCAGGTCGCCCTTGTTCAGGCCCAGCCAGTTGCGGTAACCCAGCACCTTGTCGTCGGCGTCGACGGCGGTCACCGAGTCCTCGAAGTCCATGATCGTGGTGATCGCCGACTCCAGGACCACGTCCTTGATGCCGGCGGAATCGGTCGAACCGATCGGCGAGTCGCGGTCGATGAGGATCTCGATATGCAGGCCGTGGTGGACCAGAAGAACGGAGCCGGGGGCGGAGGGCTCACCGTGGTAGCCGGCGAACTGCTGCGGATCGGCCAGCCCGACCAGCAGCTCGTCACCCAGGGCCACCAGCAGCTGGCCGTCGTCGATGCGGAAACCGGTCGCGTCGTTGTAGCTCCCGGAGGCCAGCGGCACCGCTGCATCGAGGAACCTGCGGGCATAGGCGATGACCTTGTCGCCGCGCACCGGGTTGTATCCGCTGCCCTTGTCCGCGCCGTCGTCCTCGGGAATGACGTCGGTGCCGTAGAGCGCGTCGTACAACGACCCCCACCGCGCGTTGGCCGCGTTGAGCGCGAAGCGGGCATTGAGCACGGGTACCACCAGCTGGGGGCCGGCGGTCGTGGTGATCTCCGGATCTACCCCGGAGGTGGCGATGGTGAAGTCTTCCGGTTCGGGCTGCAGGTACCCGATGTCGGTGAGGAACTGCTTGTACTCCTCGGGGTCATTGCCCCCGATGATGCGCTGCCGGTGCCACTTGTCGATCTGCGCCTGGAGCTCGTCGCGGCGCGCAAGCAGTTCCTCGTTCTGGGGAGTGAGGTCGGTGACCACCTTGTCGACACCGGCCCAGAAGCTGTCGGGGTCGATACCGGTCCCGGGCAATGCCTCGTTGGTGATGAAGTCATACAGCACCTGCGCCACACGCAGGTTGCCCACGGGCACGCGTTCGGTCATCTTTCCCTCCTCACGACGGTCGACTCATCTTACCCGCAGGTAGAAAGGCCTCCGACACAGCGTCGTAGGGCAGGTCGTGGGCCAGCAGCCGTTCGCAGTGGGACTGCAGGGCCTTTCGCAGCGGGCGGGCTCGCTCTGCGATGACCACTTGGCTCCGGACATATTCCGCACGCCCGGCGGGTTCCTCGACAGCGATGGGCTCAAACCCGAACCGGCTCAGGTCATATGGGCTGGCCCGCATGTCCAGCTCCCGGGCCTGGGCGGCCAGCTCGAGACAGTCGATCAGCAGCGCCGAATCGGCCAACGATCCCAGCTTGTAGCACCACTTGTAGAGGTCCATGTTGGCGTGCAGGCAACCGGGTTGCTCCAGGTCGCCCTGGATTGCGCGGGTGGGTGTCCACCGATTCCGCGGCGCCGCCGCAGCGGTGAAGAAGCGAAAGGCGTCGAAGTGACTACAGTGCAACGGCATCGACTCGACCACCGCGTCGGTTCCGGCCGGCCCGAGGCGCAGCGGCACGCCGTCGTGGCGCAGCGTGTCGGCGCGGTAGACCATCGCCCACTCGTGCATGCCGAAACAGGTGAACTGTGCCGGGCGCTGAGCGGTGCGCCGCAGCAGGTCGGCCACGAACCGGACCGTGGCGATGCGCGAGCGCAGATATTCCGCGCCGACCGTGACACCCCCGGGCACGGCCAGGTAGCCGGCGCGTTTGAGGTAGCGCTGCGCCGCCCGGCCTCCCAGCACCGTGCCGTAGCCCGGATGCCACACCCGCAGCTGCCGGGGCCGCAGACTGTAGTAGGTGAACAGGAAATCCCACACCGGGTGACGGTCGCCGCGGGCGGCGCGGCCCCGGTGCCCGGCGGTGAATTCGTCCACTCGCTGCTGGTGGGCCTGTGCCCGCGCGGTCCAGTCGGCCTGGGCCAGGACCCGCCCGGTCCGCTGACGATGCGGGCCGGAACCGCCCGAGGAGGCGGACAGAATCGGCCTAGCCACGATGCATCCCGTCGCGCACCGTCCCGACGAGGTCCTCGACGAGGTCCTCCAGGGCGACCATCGCGCACACGCTGTCGTCGGCGGCGGTCACCAACGCCAGGTGGCTGTTGTCGCGGCGCAGGCAGGACAGCGCGTCGGGCAGGGGCATATCGGCGCGCACCCGAGGCAGCGGGCGGACCACCGAGACGTCGACGACGGCGTCGGAATCGTCGATGAGGTCGAGCACGTCCTTGATGTGCACGAATCCGATGAACCGGCCCGAGGCGTCGACCACCGGGAAGCGGGAGTAGCCGGTCTTGGCCAGCGCTTGCTCGATCGCCCCGACCGTCGGTCCCGAGCCACCGCCGGTGGTGGGCACCGAATAGATCTCGGCGAGAGGTACCGCGACGTCGCTGACGACCCGGTTGCGAATCTGCAGGGCACGCGACAGGCGCATGTGTTCCTCGGGGTCCAGCAGCCCTTCGGACAGCGACTCCGCGATCATCTCGGACAGCTCGACCATCGAGACGGTGTTCTCCAGCTCGGTCTTGGGCTGGACCCCCAGCGCGCGCACCGTCATCCGGGCACACCAGTCGTAGACGGTGATGACCGGCCGGGTCGCCTTGACCCACAGCAGGTATGGCGGCACGAGCAGCATCGCGGCTTTCTCCGGGCCGGCCAGTGCGATGTTCTTCGGAACCATTTCGCCGAGCAGCACGTGCAGGATCACCACGACCGTGATCGCCACGATGAACGCCACCGTGTGCAGGACCGCGTCGGGGACGCCCAACAGGTCGAAGGGTGTGCTCAGCAGGTGCGCCACCGCCGGTTCGCCGACGCGACCGAGCACGATCGAGCAGACGGTGATGCCCAGCTGCGCTCCGGCCAGCATCACCGAGAGGTCCTCACCGGCACGGATGACGGTCACCGCGCTGCGCTTGCCCTGCTCGGCCAGCGCCTCCAGACGGTCACGGCGCGCGGAGATCAACGCGAACTCCGCACCGACGAAGAACCCATTGGCCGCGACCAGCAGCACGGTAAGCAGCACGCCGAGGATGTCGCCCATCAGCCCGGCTCCTCGGAGGCGTGCCGAGACACCACCCTGACCAGGTCGACCAGGTCGACGCGGCGTCCGTCCATGCGCACCACGGTGGCGCGCCAGCACGGCTGCTCGTCGAGCGGGGCGTCCGGATCGAAGGCGGTCAGCTCCACCGACTCACCCCCGACGGGAATGTGCCCCAGCGCGTGCATGACGAGCCCACCGATGGTCTCGTAATCGCCTTCCGAGGCACGGAATTCGGTCGCGTCGGCGACCTCATCGATGCGCAACAGGCCCGATACCTGCCACCCGGAACCGAGCCGAAGGACGTCGGGGGTCGGCTCGTCGTGCTCGTCGCGGATGTCACCGACGATCTCCTCGATGAGATCCTCGACGGTGACCATTCCGGCGATACCGCCGTACTCGTCGGCCACCAGCGCGGTCTGCAGGCCGGTGGCCCGGACCTGCGCCATCAGCGAGTCACCGTCCAGTGTCGAGGGAACCACCGGGACCGGCCGGGCCAGGGTGGCCACCCTGGTGTGGGCGCGCTCGTCGTGGGACACCTCCAGGACCTGTTTGAGGTGGACGATGCCGATGGTTTCGTCGAGGTCGCCTTCGGTGACCGGGAAACGTGAGTGACCGGTCTCCTTGACCTTGGCCAGCAGGTCGGCGACGGTGTCGTCGGCCTCCAGCGACTCGATCTTGGACCGCGGCGTCATGAACTCCTCGGCGATGCGCCCACCGAACTGTAACGAACGGTCCACCAGGGCGGCGGTGGGTGCGTCCAGCGAGCCCCGTCGCGCGGAGGTCCGCACCAGCGACACCAGTTCCTGCGGTGAGCGTGCGGATCTCAGTTCGTCGGCCGGTTCGAGGCCGAATCGCTTCAATACCCAGTTCGCGGTGCCGTTGGTCAGCCGGATCAACGGCGTGAACAGGGCCGAGAACAGCACCTGGGGGCCTGCCACCAGGCGCGCCGTAGCCAGCGGCACGGCAACGGCGAGGTATTGGGCCACCAGTTCGCCGAAGACCATCGACAGCGAGGTGGCGATGAACAGCGCCAGGATCAGAGCGGTGCCCTCCAGCCAATGCTCGGGCAAGCCGCCTGCGGCCAGCACCGGCCGCAGGAGCCGGGCGATGAGGGGTTCGGCGAGGTAACCGGTGATCAACGTGGTGATCGAGATGCCGATCTGAGCGCCGGACAACTGGAACGACAGGGTCCGGTGCGCCCGCTGTACCAGCTTGTCGCGCCGGCCGCCGCCGCGTGCGTTCGCCTCGACGGTGCTGCGCTCCAGCGCGGTCAGGGAGAATTCGGCGGCGACGAACACCGCCGTGCCCAGGGTGAGCAGGAGGAAGGCGAGGAGACTGAGCAGGATGGTGAGGACGCTCATCGTGTCCTCACCGCAAGGTCGCCGGGCCGCGTGCCCGGCCGACTAGGGGAGGTTCGGCGTCGGCCTCTGCGGGGGTCGTCTCGGCCCGGCTGGCCGATATCGCGTCCGGGGCCCCGGTGGGCACCTGCGGCACGTGATCCCTTTCGTTTGTCGTGCGTACTGAGATTCTTATGGTAGCGGCTCTGCGATGTGCGACGGGCTCACCAACCCGTTGGCAGCGGGTGGCCTTCGGCGAAGCCGGCGGCCGATTGGACGCCCAGCACCGCGCGTTCGTGCAGTTCGGCGATGGTCGATGCGCCGACGTAGGTGCAGGTGCTGCGCACCCCGGAGGTGATGTGGTCCAGCAGGTCTTCCACGCCACCGTGTTCGGGGTCCAGGGCCATCCGTGAGCTGGAGATGCCTTCCTCGAAGAGCGCCTTGCGGGCCCGGTCGAAGGCGCTGTCGGCGGTGGTCCGGGCGGCGACCGCCCGCTTGGACGCCATACCGTAGCTCTCCTTGTACGGTTGGTTGTCGCGGTCGAGCATCAAGTCGCCGGGTGATTCGTAGGTGCCGGCGAACCAGGAGCCGATCATCACGTTCGACGCCCCCGCCGCGAGTGCCAGCGCGACGTCGCGGGGGTGGCGCACCCCGCCGTCGGCCCACACATGTCCACCCAGTTGTTTTGCCGCAGAGGAGCATTCGTATACCGCGGAGAACTGAGGACGCCCGACACCGGTCATCATCCGGGTGGTGCACATCGCTCCGGGGCCCACGCCGACCTTGACGATCGAGGCCCCGGCGCCGATCAGGTCGCGGGTTCCCCCGGCGGAGACGACATTGCCGGCCGCCAGGGGGATTCCCAGGCCGAGGGCGGACACCGCCTTGATCGCATCGAGCATCTTGAGCTGATGGCCGTGCGCGGTGTCGACGACCAGTACGTCGACACCGGCTTCGGCCAGCGCCTGCGCCTTGGCGGTCACGTCACCGTTGATCCCCACGGCCGCGGCGATGCGTAGCCGGCCGGCCGGGTCGACCGCGGGGGTGTAGATGCCGGCGCGCACGGCGCCGATACGACTGAGCACGCCGGCCAGCGAACCGTCGGGCTCGGTGAGAACCGCTACGTCGATCGGGGCATGTTCGAGCAGATCGAACACCTGCCGCGGTTCGGCGTGCACCGGAGCGGTGACGAAATCGGTGGCCGCAACGTCACGCACCCGGGCGAACCGGTCGACGCCGACGGTGGCCGCCTCGGTCACCAGGCCAACGGGACGGCCCTCGAATACCACGGCGGCCACGCCGTGGGCGCGTTTGTGGATCAGGGCCACGGCGTCGGAAACCGAGTCGTCGGGCGCCAGGGTGACCGGGGTGTCGGCGACGAGGTCACGGCTCTTGACGAAGTCCACGGTCTGCTTGACCACACTGATCGGCAGATCCTGGGGGAGGACGACGATTCCGCCGCGGCGGGCCACGGTCTCGGCCATGCGCCGGCCCGCGACCGCAGTCATGTTCGCTACGACGACGGGGATCGTGGTCCCGGTGCCGTCGGCGCTAGATAGGTCGACGTCGAACCTCGAAGCGACGCCGGAGCGGCCGGGGACGATGAAAACGTCGTCATAGGTCAGGTCGTACGGAGGCTGGTGGCCATCGAGAAAACGCACGTGGACAGCCTAGTGGGCCGAACTATCCGCCGAGCAGACGCGGACTCGCACTCTTCTGGGCGGTTCCGATGAGATTTTGCGTCTGCTCGCGAGCGGGAGGTGGCCCCCGGCTCGCGGTGGGACCGACGCGGATCAGGCCTCGACCTCGCTGCGGTCCCCGCCCCAGAGGGTGTGGAACCGTTCGGCCGGGTCGGCGTCGATGCGGCCGTAGGTGTGGGCGCCGAAGAAGTCCCGCAGCCCCTGTGTCAGGGCCGCGGGAAGCCGCTCGGTGCGCAGCGCGTCGTAATAGGACAGCGCCGAGGCGAAGCCCGGAACGGGGATTCCCAACACGGTGGCCGTCACGACCACCCGGCGCCAGCCGTCGATGGCGGATTCGATCGCGCTGCGGAAATACGGCGCGACGATCAGCGTGGGCAGGCCGGGGTCCTCGTCGAAGGCTTCCTTGATGCGATTGAGGAACTTGGCGCGGATGATGCAGCCGCCGCGCCAGATGGTGGCTAGGTCGCCGGGAGTGATATCCCAGCCGTACTCGGCGGAGCCCACCTGGATCTGGTTGAACCCCTGCGCATAGGCGATGATCTTGGACGCGTACAACGCCTGGCGGACGTCCTCGATGAATTGCTTTGTGTCCGTTGGGTGTTGGCCGAGGCTACCCGAGGCCAGTCCGGTGGTGGCCTTGCGCTGGGCCACCGACCCCGACAGCGCGCGGGCGAAAACGGCCTCGGCGATTCCGGTGACCGGGACGCCGAGATCGAGGGCGGACTTCACCGTCCAGCGGCCGGTGCCCTTCTGCTCGGCTTCGTCGAGGATGACGTCGACGAGCGGCTTGCCCGTCCTGGCGTCGACTTGGCGCAGCACCTCGGCGGTGATCTCCACCAGGAAGCTGTCCAGGTCGCCGGAGTTCCATTCGGTGAACACGTCGGCGATCTGCGGCGCGGTCAGGCCCAGGCCATCGCGCAGCAGCTGGTAGGCCTCGCCGATGAGCTGCATGTCGGAGTATTCGATACCGTTGTGCACCATCTTCACGAAGTGGCCGGCGCCGTCCGGGCCGATGTGGGTGCAGCAGGGTACGCCGTCGACGTGCGCGGAGATCTCCTCCAGCAGCGGGCCGAGCGCCTTGTAGGACTCGGCCGGGCCGCCGGGCATGATGGAGGGCCCGTTGAGCGCACCTTCCTCACCACCGGAGATGCCGGCACCGACGAAATGCAGGCCGCGTTCGCGTATCGCCTTCTCGCGGCGAATCGTGTCGGTGTAGAGCGCGTTTCCGCCGTCGATGATGATGTCGCCTCCTTCCATCGCGTCGGCGAGCTCGTTGATGACGGCATCGGTCGGGTCCCCGGCCTTGACCATGATCAGCACCCGCCGGGGCTTTTCCAGCGCGGCGAGGAACTCGGGAATGGTTTCGCTGCGCACGAACTTGCCCTCCGACCCGTGCTGCTCGAGCAGCCCGTCGGTCTTGGCGATCGAACGGTTGTGCAGGGCCACGGTATAGCCGTGGTGTGCGAAGTTGCGGGCGATGTTGGAGCCCATCACCGCCAGGCCGGTGACGCCGATCTGTGCGGTGCCGTTCGTGCTGTTCGTCTGCGACGGGCTCATTACACGCCTTTCAGTTGTGTTTGGTTGTCCCAGAGAGGTTCAGGCGGATAGCAGCCGATGCAACTCGGTCAGCCAGGGAACCGCAACCGCGACGGTCGGCGCCACCAGCAGCACCGCGGCGGCCACGTATGCGCCCAGCGACAGCAGCAGGCTGTTGGGCCGGCCGGACAACCGCCGCACCCGTACCACCGTCGTGGGGCCGCCGGCGGCCAGCGCCCCCGCCGGGGTACGCGCCGACGCGCAGGCGACCAGCGCGCGAGCCAGGGGAGCCGGTCCGGCCGTGCGCACCGCCGCGTCGTCGGCGAGCATCTCGACGAGCAGCCGCACCGCATCCAATGCGCTGGCGCTGCGCACGAAGCGGGGAAAGGCGGTGTGGACCGCTACGAAAGCCTCGAGTACCAGGTCGTGGCGGGCCCGCAGGTGGGCGCGCTCGTGGCTCAGAATCGCGGTGAGCTCGGTGTCGGTCAGCGCCGAGAGGGTGCCTTCGCTGAGCACCACCCGGCTGCGCACGCCGGGCAGGCAGTACGCCAGCGGCGCGGCGACGTCGAGTACCCGCAGCCCGCTCATGCCGTGACGGCATTCGCCGAGCAGGTCGACCACCATCCGGTGGTGCGCCCGACGCCGTCGGGTCGCGATCGCGACCTGCAGAACCGCCACCACCAGGCGCCCCCCGATCAGCAGGGTCAGCGTGAGAACCAGCACGTAGGCCAGCCATAGCGGCCAGCCGAGCACCGCGATCTCACTGGTAATGGTGGCGGTCGGACGGCCGGTCGGGCCGGGGATGAAGAGGCGGCTGGCGATGGCCAGCCCCGCGCTGAACGCGGACAGAACCGCGGCCACCGCGATCGACTGCCACAGCACGATCGCGGCCCGGGGCGCACGCATCGGCCACGACGAGCGCGCCAGCAGCGTCGGCACGGGACCCACTAGCAGGAGCGCAAGGAGAGCGAAGGCCAGCGCGGACACGCTGACAGTCTCCCTCAGGCGATGGGCGTGCCGCCAGCGGGCTGGTCCGGACGGTGCTTGGCTTCGAGTTCGTCGAGCGCGCGACGCATCGCTTCGGCCTCATCGCTACCGACCCGCTCGACGAAATGCACCAGTGCCGCCTGCCGGCCCCCGGAGTCGGCGGCTTGGTCGAGTGCGTCGACCATCAGCCCAGCCACCAGTTCGTCCCGGTCGTGCACCGGCGCATAGCGGTGCGCCCGATCGTCGCGGATCTGTGAGACCAGGTTCTTGCGGGCAAGCCGTTGCAGCACGGTCATCACGGTGGTGTAGGCGAGGTCACGTCGTGTGGAAAGAGCCTCGTGCACCTGACGCACGGTCTGCGGCTCGCCGGCGGCCCACAAGTGGTCCATCACCGCGCGTTCCAATTCGCCCAGACGAGTCAACTTGGCCATTTCCTGTTCGTCTCCGTTGTCAATTGGGTCAAGGGTACTCCGGGTTACTACCGAGCGTCGTATCCAATTACATGGCTCGACTCCCCTCGCGGGGCCGGTGTTCCGGACCGGTGCCGAGGCGGAAGGACCGAGGCGGTGACGGACGCCGCGGTCCGGACGGGTCCGCGACTGTGACCGCGCTCACAAGAGGACCCCCGTGCTCGACGCAAACAATTATGGTTAGGCTTACCTAATTCTACTAGATCGGGAGGTGGCGTGACTGTCGTCGTGGAGGACCCGCTGATTGCGACGATGGCGATCCGGCGGATGCTGCCGGCGCACGAGTCGAGCCGAAGGTTGCGAAAGCTGAGCCCGGAGGCTCCGCGCGTGCACGGTATCGCGGTCATGGCCGACGTCTCCAGGCGGCGGTGGTGGCCGTTGGAGTCGGCGGTGGCCGGCGACCGGCTGGCGATGATGTTCGAAGCGGCCGTCGCCGATCTGGACGGCCGGCGCGCGGCGGCCCAGCAGCTGTCCGCCACGTTCGCTCACGCCGTGCTCGGGCGGGTTGTGACGCTGTTCGTGCTCGAGGGCCGCGCCTGGGATGCCGGGCCGGAAAACCTGTGGATGCACGTCGACTCCGAAGGGGCGATCGACTGGGCCGGAGTGGTGGATCCGGCCCTGCGGGTGTTGCCCGACGACCCGGCCACCGGCGGTGTCGTGCGGCTGCCCGGTGAACGTGCCCTGGCCACGTGGACCGCACATCGCTGTCACCGGTCATTGGAGCCCCTGTTCGCCTGCCTGCAGTCATTGAGTCGCGGTGCGCTCACCGTGCCGGCGATGTGGCAGGCGGCCGGCTCCGCCATCGTGATCACCGCAACCCAGGTTCCGCTCCTGACCGGAGCGAGCGAGATGGTGTGCATGCAGCGAGGGCAGGCCGTGCTGGATGCGCTGGTCGGCTTCGGCCTCCCGGTCCGCTCGGGCCGCAGGCCGGGAACGTAGGCGTTGTCTATTAGGCTAGGCTTACCTAGTATTCTCAATGCCGCAAGGCAAACGGACCGCGCCGGAGTCCTGAGGGCTGCAGAGACCCCCGGTCCTTCCCGAGGACGAGCCTCGCGTCGAGCACGCGGGGCTCGTCCCTTTCGTTGCCGCCGACCCCGCTCGCCGCATTTCACTGCGGCCGTGTAGACACGGATGCGTGCAATCTGAGCAGCCCTCCGGCATGCCGCCCGAATTCATCGCACCGTTCGACACCGAGCTCGGACTGGTCTTCACCGAAATCACACCCGACGGTGCCAGGGCGCAACTGGACGTCAACCCCAAGCTGCTGCAACCGATGGGGATCGTGCACGGCGGTGTGTACTGCTCTGTCATCGAGTCGATGGCCAGCATCTCGGCCTATGTGTGGCTGGCCGCCAACGGCGGCGGCAACGTTGTCGGCGTCAACAACAACACCGACTTCCTGCGCGCCATCTCCGAGGGCACCGTTTACGGGCGGTCCGAGCCGGTGCACCGGGGGCGTCGTCAGCAGCTGTGGTTGGTCACCATCCGCGACGACACCGACCGCCTCGTCGCCCGGGGCCAGGTGCGGCTGCAGAATCTCGAACCCGAGCCGCCACAGAACTAGCCTCCCCGGGTCGCTTCGACCCCCGGCCAACCTGAGGCACCCCGGGCCGCTTGATGCAACGCCGACCTGCTGATCGCGCAAGGCCGTGGCAGGATCGCCTGCTATGCGCCTCACACCGCATGAAACCGACCGGCTGCTGATCTCCTATGCGGCCGAACTCGCTCGCCGCCGGCAGGCGCGCGGGCTGCGACTGAACCATCCGGAGGCCGTGGCGATCATCACCGATCACATCCTGGAGGGGGCGCGCGACGGTCGCAGCGTCGCCGATTTGATGGTCAGCGGCCGCGAGGTGCTCACCCGCGACGAGGTGATGGACGGTGTGCCAGAGATGCTGCACGACGTCCAGGTCGAGGCCACGTTCCCGGACGGCACCAAGTTGGTCACCGTCCATCACCCGATCCCGTGAAGCGGCCCGGGCAATAAGCGGACTTCGAGGACTTGGAGGGCACAGTGATTCCCGGAGAGGTGTTCCTCGCCGATGGCGATATCGAACTCAACGCCGGAGCTCCACGGCTGGAGCTACAGATCGTCAACACCGGTGACCGCCCGGTTCAGGTCGGCAGCCACGCGCACCTGCCGCAGGCCAACACCGCGCTGTCCTTCGATCGGAAAGCCGCCCACGGTCATCGCTTCGATATCCCCGCCGGCACGGCCGTGCGTTTCGAACCGGGTGTCGCGCAGCTGGTCCGCCTGGTGCCGCTCGGCGGCTTGCGAGAGGTGCACGGCCTGTCCCTGACCCCACCCGGACGCCTGGACGCCCGATGACCGAGCTGTCTCGCGCCCGTTATGCAGCCCTGTTCGGTCCCACCACCGGTGACCGGATCCGTCTGGCCGACACGGACCTGATCATCGAGATCTCCGAAGACCGCAGCGGAGGACCCGGCCTGGCCGGCGACGAAGCGGTGTTCGGCGGCGGAAAGGTGCTTCGTGAGTCGATGGGCCAGGGTCGAGCCACGCGCGCCGACGGGGCGCCGGACACCGTGATCACCGGTGCGGTGATCGTCGACCACTGGGGAATCATCAAGGCAGACATCGGCATTCGCGACGGGCGGATCGTGGGCATCGGCAAGGCGGGCAACCCCGACATCATGGACGGGGTGCACCCCGACCTCGTCGTCGGCCCCTCGACGGAGGTCATCGCCGGCAACGGCCAGATCGTCACCGCCGGTGCGATCGACAGCCACGTGCACCTCATCTGCCCCCAGTTGATGCAGGAAGCCATCGGCGCCGGCATCACCACGATGGTCGGCGGCGGCACCGGTCCGGCCGAGGGCAGCAAGGCCACCACCGTCACGCCCGGCGCCTGGCATCTGGCCCGAATGCTGGAATCCATGGACACCTGGCCCATGAACATCGCGCTGCTGGGCAAGGGCAACACCATCAGCGCCGAGGCGTTGTGGGAGCAATTGCGCGGTGGCGCATCGGGTTTCAAGCTTCACGAGGACTGGGGTTCCACCCCGGCAGCCATAGACGCGTGCCTGACGGTGGCCGACGCAGCCGGAGTGCAGGTGGCGCTGCACACCGACACCCTCAACGAGGCGGGCTTCGTCGAGGACACCCTTGGCGCGATCGCGGGCCGGGCAATCCACACCTACCACACCGAGGGTGCCGGCGGTGGCCACGCGCCCGACATCATCCGCGTTGCCGCGGAATCCAACGTGTTGCCCAGTTCGACCAATCCGACCCGCCCGCACACCGTCAACACCCTTGACGAGCATCTGGACATGCTGATGGTCTGCCACCATCTCAATCCCAGCGTGCCCGAGGACTTGGCGTTCGCCGAGAGCCGGATCCGGCCGTCGACGATGGCCGCCGAAGACCTGCTCCACGATATGGGCGCCATCTCGATGATCGGCAGCGACTCGCAGGCCATGGGCCGCATCGGGGAGGTGGTGATGCGGACCTGGCAGACCGCCCACGTGATGAAGCGCCGCTGCGGGGCCTTGGCGGGCGACGGCGCTGCCGACAACAACCGCGTGCGCCGCTACGTCGCGAAGTACACCATCTGCCCGGCCGTCGCTCACGGCCTCGACCACGAGATCGGTTCGGTGGAGGTGGGCAAACTGGCCGACCTGGTGATGTGGCATCCCGCGTTCTTCGGGGTGCGCCCGCACGCGGTGCTCAAGGGCGGCATGATCGCCTGGGCCGCGATGGGTGACGCCAACGCCTCGATTCCCACTCCACAACCGGTGCTTCCCCGTCCCATGTTCGGGGCCGCACCCGCTGCGGCCGCGGCCACCTCGGTGCATTTCGTCGCGCCGCAGGCCATCGAGGACGGGCTGGCCGAGAAGATCGCGGTCAGTCGGTGCCTGGTCCCCGTCGGCAACGTCCGCTCGGTGGGCAAGGCGCAGATGCCGCTCAACGAGGCCCAGCCATCAATCGAAGTGGACCCCGACACCTTCACGGTGCGCATCGACGGCGAAGTGTGGCAGGAGCAACCGGCCGCCGAACTGCCCATGGCGCAGCGTTATTTCCTGTTCTGATGGCGTCGTTGACCACATTGCTCGCCCTCACGGATTCGCGGTTGCCTACCGGTGGGCATGTGCATTCCGGTGGCGTGGAGGAGGCGGTGACACGTCGGCTGGTCGTCGACCTCACCACCCTGGAGGCCTACCTGCGTCGCCGGATTCGCACCAGCGGCATGGTGGCTGCGTCGATCGCGGCGGCCGTACATCGCGGTGAGCTGACCCTGGCGGCCGCCAACGCCGAAACCGATGCCCGCACACCGGCACCGGCAGCGCGGCAGGCCTCCCGCGCCCAGGGGCGCGGGCTGCTGCGGCTGGCTCGCCGGGTGTGGCCGGCCGCCGAGTGGGACGCCCTCGGCCCCCGTCCACACCTGCCTGTTGTCGCCGGCCGGGTCGGAGCCACCGGAGGCCTGACTCCCGGGCAGACTGCGCTGTCGGTCGTCTACACCACGATGACCGGCACGGCGACGGCCGCCCAGCGGCTTCTCGCGCTCGACCCCGCCGACGTTGCGGCGATGACTTTCGACTTGGCCGAGTTGTGCGAGCAGACCGCCGAAATCGCCACCGCCGGCCTCGCCGACCTCTCTGATCCGCTGCTCGACGAACTGGCCCAACGCCACGCCGAGCGCGACCGTCCACTGTTTGTCTCCTGAAAGACCCTTCATGCCACCACATTTCATCGACGGCGAGCCTCATACGCACACCGACCGGCCCAAGCGGGTACGCCAGGCCGGTGAGCCGCTGCGCATCGGGATCGGGGGGCCGGTCGGCTCCGGAAAGACCGCGCTGGCGGCCGCGCTGTGCCGGCAGCTGCGCGACGAGTTGTCCCTGGCAGTGCTGACCAACGACATCTACACCACCGAGGACGCGGACTTCCTGCGCCGGCACGCCGTGCTGCCCGACGACCGCATCGCCGCCGTGCAGACTGGCGGCTGCCCGCACACCGCGATCCGCGACGACATCACCGCCAACCTCGACGCCATCGACGACCTGATCGAGGCGCATTGCGGTTCGGCAGGCCGTCTGGACCTGATCCTGGTGGAGTCCGGCGGCGATAATCTGACCGCGACGTTCTCCTCTGGGCTGGTCGACGTACAGATCTTCGTCGTCGACGTCGCCGGCGGCGACAAGGTGCCGCGCAAGGGCGGTCCGGGGGTGACGTACTCCGACCTGCTGGTGGTCAACAAGACCGACCTCGCCCCGATGGTCGGGGCCGACCTCGACGTGATGCGCCGCGATGCCGCGACGGTCCGTGAGGGCCGGCCGACCGTTCTGATCTCGCTGACCGAGGATCCGGCGGCCACCGCCGTCCTGAGATGGGTGCGCGACCAGCTGCGCGTGCACCAACCCGCCTGAGGCCAACCGATGCGTTCCGACATCGTGGTCGTGGCCCAGCCCGGACAGTTGCCCCGGATCGAATGCCGCGGGGGACTTGCGGCCCGTTGCACCGAACCCGACACCGTGCACCTGGTGTCGGCCGCAGCGACCCCACTGGGCGGCGACACGATCGTGATCCGGGTGATCGTGCAGCGCGGCGCCCGCCTGCGACTGCGAAGCGCCGCGGCCACGGTGGTGCTTCCGGGCGCGAGCTGCCGCGAGTCGCGTGCCTGCTGGGACATCGAGGTGGGCGGCGAACTCGACGTCGACCCGCAGCCCACCGTCGTTGCCGCAGATTCCCGGCACCTGAGCCAGGTGCAGATCGGTTTGACCGACGACGCGAGGCTGCGGATTCGCGAGCGGGTGCAGATCGGAAGAACCAATGAGCGACAGGGCTTTTGGAGTGGCGGCATGCGAGCCGACCTGCCCGGCGGGCCGCTGCTTCGGCATCGCGTCGAACTCGGCTCGGACTCGGTAACGCACGACGCCCTGGCCACGGCTCTGGCCTGCGTCAGCGAGCTGCGCTACCCCGACGCGGCAACCGATGCCGCGGGCACGACATTGGCATTGGCCGGCGGCGGTAGCCTGTCGACCTGGCAGGGCGATCGCCTCTAGGGCCGGATGACCCGCGGGCGGATTGCTCAGCCGCCACATCCGTCACCGACCTCCGGGCACCAATCGTTGTGCCCACCTAGCAGCGACACCATGGGGTCCGAATGCCCCGCGAGGGATGTTGTCGCTCTGAGGTGGGCACACATCATGGCGTGACCTCCGGGAAGCCAAGGTGGCCGGTGATGCAGACGGCTCGCCGGGCCGCCGTCGCCCCGACTACTCGTGACCGCCGGACAGCCGCAGCACCAGCCGGGCGCCACCGAGGGGACTGGTACTCAATTCGGCAGTACCGCCATGCAATTCGGCCTGCTGGGCCACGAGCGCCAACCCGAGGCCCGAGCCCGACCGTGATGCCGTCGAACCGCGGGAGAACCGTTCGAAAACGGTGGCACGTTCGTGTTCGGGCACACCGGTACCGTTGTCGTCGACGATGATCTCCACGCCGTCGGCCGAGCTCGCGACCGAAAGACGTACCTCGGTGGCTCCGCCGTGCTTGACGGCGTTGGCGATGGCGTTGTCGATCACCAGCCGCAACCCGACAGGCAATCCGAGCATCAGCACCGCGGGCGAGGGCACCAGTGCCACGCGCAGGTCAGGGTAGATGCGTTCGGCGTCGTGGGCGGCTCGGTCGAGCAGTTCGGTGATGTCGAAGGGGACGAAGTCGCCGGCGGTGGTCAGCTCACCCTGGGCCAGCCGTTCCAGCGCAGTCAGGGTGGCCTCGATCCGGCTCTGGGTGCGCATGACGTCGTTGATCACCTCCTTGCGCTGTTCGGCCGGCATTTCCAGCGTCGAGAGCACCTCGAGATTGGTGCGCATCGCCGTCATGGGGGTACGCAGCTCGTGCGAGGCCACCGCGGCGAAGTCCCGGGCGGACTCCAGGGCAGCCTTGGTGCGATCCTGTTCGTCGCCGATGCGAGCCAGCATGCCCTCGACGGCTTCGGCGATCTCCACCGCCTCCCGCACGCCGCGTACCTGGACCTCGTCGGGGTTGGACTGTGCATTGATGGCGCGGGCCTGCTGGGCCAACAGCCGGAACGGATTGATCATGATCAGCGAGATCAGCCACCCGACCACGACGGTGCCAACGCTCACCCCGGCACAGATCACCAGCACCCGCCGGTGCAATTCGGCGATCCGGCGCTGGGTGTCGGCCAGCGGCTGTCCCAGTGCGATCGAGGCGCCACCGACCGAGAAGGTGCGCACTCGATACTCGACGCCGTCGATGGTCGTGTTGGCATAGCCGTCACCCAAGGCCGGAAGCACCACGTTGGCGGGCACCGACATCGCCACGCTGCCGATGCGCACGGTGCGCACCAGATCACCGTTCGGGGTGGCTCCGGTGGCCGGGCGCGCGGTGGACAGCAGCGTACTGAAGTCACCCAGGCTGCTCACGGAGTCCAACCGGCGGTCGAGCTGGCTGTACTGGTCGTTGGTGACGCCGACCCATACCCAGGTGCCCAGCGTCAGTACCAGAACGACCACCGACAGTGCGGCGACGATGACGATCGTGCGCAGCGACAGCATCCGGGTGGGCAGCCGCTGCAGCACCCGGTAGACGAGTTCGTCGGGCTTGACTACCACAGCGGCGAGTCCGTGGTGCCGACCCGCGGCATACTGCGAATGATCACGTCGACCACTCTAGGGTGCTCATACGCCCGGCGAACTCACCGCACCCGGGGGATCAGCTGCCGGGCCGGGCCGAAGGCTACAGCCTACGTGGACCTGGGTGGACCTAGGTGACGCCGAAGGCCAGGGCGCGCTGGGGGAGGCCACAGCGGTTGCGGAAATCGGTCGACGGCTGGCGGATGCCGTCCAGCTCGGCACGGATCTGCGGATTGGCGTCCAGGTAGGCCTGCACCTTCTGGCCCATCTCTTCCTTGGACTTGGACTGGACCCGCACGTCGGTGAAGAACGCGTTGACGTCGGGGTGGGCGAACAAGTACGCCGACATCGACGCCGACACCCCGGACATGATGCCGGTCATGTCGGCGGTCGTGCAGTTCGGGGGCGGATCGGCGGCCGCGGGTCCGGCAACGCTGAGAAGCACCGAACCGGCACCCAGCACCGCCGCAGCCGCGCGACGCACAGATCGTCTTTCGAATGTCATGAGGCCCCCTTGGACTATTGCTGTCTTCGTTGAACTTCGTGGGACATGTTAGTGCAGCTCACTGCTACGCAGGCCGGTTTGGTACGCGCGCGCTGCGGCACCGAGGCAAGGTGGGGTTCGGCACCGGCATCGGTGTGTCGCAACGCCGACGTCCGCGAACTCCGGAAAACGCATTCACTCAACAACTCTCGACCCATGCACAGCTCAGGAGGCCGCCATCTCGGTGTCTTCGACCGCCGACGCGATCTCTTCGAGTTGCTCGATCCTGGTTCGGGCATAGGCCTGCTGCTCGGTGATCGTGAGCTGGCCGCGGTGACTGCCGATGAACGTGCTGATCCACGACAGCGCGGTGGTCAGCCTGGCCTTGAAGCCGACCATGTAGATCAGGTGCAGGAAAAGCCAGGCCAGCCAGGCGAGATAACCGCTGAACTCGATCTTGCCGATCTTGGCGACCGCCGAGTACCGCGACACCGTGGCCATCGAGCCCTTGTCGAAATACTTGAACGGCTCACGCGTCGCCGGATCGGCACCCTTGAGTTCGGCCTTGATCACCTTGGCTGCGTAGCGAGCGCCCTGGATCGCGCCCTGAGCCATGCCCGGTACCCCGTCGACGAGGGCCATGTCCCCGACGACGAACACATTCCGATGACCCGGGACGGTCAAGTCGGGCAATACCTTCACCCGGCCGGCGCGGTCGATCTCGGCGCCGGATTGCGCGGCGATGATCTTGCCCAGCGGGCTGGCCGACACACCGGCCGACCACACCTTGGTCGCGGCGTCGATGCGGTTGATCGTGCCGTCGCTGTGCTTGACGGTGATTCCGTTGCGGTCGACGTCGGTCACCATTGCGCCCAGCTGGATCTCCACGCCCAGCTTCTCCAGCCGGGTCGCCGCCTTCTTGCCGAGCTTCTCACCCATGGGGGGCAGCACCGCCGGTGCGGCGTCGAGCAGAATCACCCGAGCCTTGGTGGAATCGATGTGACGGAAGGCGCCCTTGAGCGTGTGATCGGCGAGTTCGGCGATCTGCCCAGCCATTTCGACCCCGGTGGGGCCCGCGCCGACGACGACGAACGTCAGCAACTTCTCCCGCCGCACCGGATCGCTGGAGCGCTCGGCCTGTTCGAAGGCACCCAGAATTCGGCCGCGCAGCTCCAGTGCATCGTCGATGGTCTTCATGCCCGGAGCCCACTCGGCGAACTGGTCGTTGCCGAAGTACGACTGCCCGGCTCCGGCCGCCACGATCAGCGTGTCGTACGGCGTGCGGTAGGTATGGCCCAGCAGCACCGAATCGACGGTCCGGTTGTCCAGGTCGACGCTGGTGACCTCACCGAGCAGGACCTGGCAGTTCTTCTGGTCACGCAGAACCACGCGGGTGGGCGGGGCGATCTCGCCCTCGGAGATGATTCCCGTCGCCACCTGGTACAGCAGCGGCTGGAACAGATGGTGGGTGGTCTTGGCGATCATTTTGATGTCGACGTCGGCTCGCTGGAGCTTCTTGGCGGCGGTGAGCCCGCCGAAGCCCGATCCGATGATGACGACCTTGTGCTTATCCGATGGAGTTGCACCGGGATGGGTCATGATTACTCCTCAACGACACGCACAGGACACTCTCTACGGTAGTCGCCCGGTCCTCAGACTTCGCGTCGGTCCGGGGCGCAGGCAGGTGATGTGGACCACGGGGCAGGTTAGCGGCCCACCACCGGGCGCAGCGCCTCACCCAGCTTCGCCAGGACACCCGGGGTGTAGAACGGCACGTTGATGATCACGCCGTCGATGCCGGCCTCGATGACGTTGGTCTTGATCTGCTCGGCGACGCTCTCGGGGCTGCCGACGGCCATGCGGCCGGCCATCTCCGGGGGCAGCTGGTCTTCGGTCACGTTCTCGTCCGGTATCGCCGTCACCAACACGCTGGTCTCCAGCGTGGACGGGTCGCGACCGACCTCCTCGCAGCGCCTGGCCAGTGCGTCGACCTTGCGGGAGAGGTCGGGGAAGGCAGCGATCACGTTGAGGTGGTCGAAATAGCGCGCGGCCAAGGCGAACGTCTTCTTCTCGCCGCTGCCGCCGATCATCAGCGGGATGTGGTCGGAGAACCTCGGTTCGGCCATCGCGTTCTCGACCGTGTAGTACTTGCCGGAGAACGTCGGGCGTTCGCCCTTGATCATCGGAAGGATGATCTGCAGCGCCTCTTCGAGCTTGTTGAATCGTTCGGTGAACGTCCCGAACTCGAAACCGAGCTGGTCGTGCTCGAGTTCGAACCAGCCCGTGCCGATGCCCAGGATCGCCCGCCCCTGGCTGACCACGTCCAAGGTGGTGATGGCCTTGGCCAGCAACGCCGGGTTGCGGTATGTGTTCCCGGTGACCAACGTGCCTAGCTGCACATTCTCGGTAGCGGTGGCCAGCGCACCCAGGGCGGTATAGGCCTCCAGCATCGGCTGGTCGGGCTCGCCCAGCATCGGCAGCTGATAGAAGTGGTCCATCACGAAGACGGAGTCGAAACCGCTTGCCTGCGCCTCGCGTGCCTGGGCGATGACCGTCGGGAAAAGCTCGCTGACGCCGGTGCCGTAGGAGAAGTTCGGGATCTGGTAGCCGAGTCGGATCGTCACCCGACCGACACTAGTGGCCGTCTACGAACGGAAGGTGAAACCCGCTCGCCAACTCAGCCGAAGTTGGCCAGTGCGCCGCGCCCGACGTGCAGGGTCTGGCCGGTGATGTGACGCGCAGCGGGGGTGGTCAGGAACAGAGCCAGCTTGGCGATCTCGGTGGCCACCGACGGCGGCGTGCTGGTCAGCCCGTCATAGGAAGGCTGGGCGCTGCGCCCGCACGCGACGGTGTTGATCGTGATGCCGCGGGTGCCGAAGTAGTCGGCCTGACCGGCCGTCCAGTTCGACAGCGCCGCCTTGATGGCGGCATCGGCGCTGCCCTCCCGGGGGTTCTCTGCCACCACCGAGACGACGGATCCGCCGGAGCGCAGATGATCACCGATGTTCTGCACGGTCAGGGCGGCGGACACGACGGTGGCATCCAGCGTTGCGCGCCAAGCGGCCGCGGTGTCGGACAGGGTGAATGTCCGCGGATCGCCGCCGGCCCAGGTGGGAGCGGGGACATGGACGATGGTGTCCAGATGGTGCGGGAACTGGCTACGGGCCTCGGCGAGGCTGATCGGGTCGGTCGTGTCACACACGACGGCATCGACGTCGAGTTCCTTGGCCGCCACTTCCAGTTCGTCGCGGTGTGCACCGCTGATGACCACGGTGTGGCCGGCGTCGCGGAAGTCTTCTGCAATGGTGCGACCCAGCTCGGTGTCGCCACCGGTGACCAACACGTCCATCGCCAATGACCTCCTCGTGTCCTACGCCGAAACCCCAGCGAGTGCCACGTGCCCGATCGTGACACACCGGTCGGGCGTGGCTGGGACCCCGCGCGTGATAACGCCAATCGGAAGGCAATGTTACTGGACAGTAGCTAAAGGTCCTAATGCAGGAGCAATACGATCCGGACACGATCGGGGCTTTCCCCTAGGGTGTGACGCATGAGGCGGATCGGGGCGCTCTGCGCCATTTCCACGGCGCCCTGAGTCGTGGCCCTCAAGACACCCGCTGCCTTGCCACGCTGGGTCTTCGTCCCGGCCGCCGTCGGAGTCGTCTTCGTCGTCCTGCCGCTGGCCGCGATGGCCGTCAAAGTGGACTGGTCGCAGTTCTTGTCGTTGGTCACCAGCACGCCGTCGCGAACTGCGCTGCTGCTCAGCCTGCGCACCGCGGCCGCAAGCACCGCATTGTGTCTGCTGCTGGGCGTTCCGATGGCGATGGTCCTCGCTCGCAGCAACGGGCGGCTGACGCGGGCACTTCGGCCACTGATCCTGCTGCCGCTGGTGCTGCCGCCGGTCGTCGGCGGCATCGCGCTGCTGTACGCCTTCGGCCGGCTGGGCCTGCTCGGTCACTACCTCGAGGCGGCCGGGATCCGGATCGCCTTCACCACGACCGCGGTGGTGCTGGCGCAGACGTTCGTGTCGCTGCCGTTCCTGGTGATCGCGCTCGAGGGCGCGGCGCGTACGGCAGGCGCCGACTACGACATGGTCGCTGCGACGCTGGGAGCCCGCCCCGCCACAGTGTGGTGGCGGGTGACCCTTCCGCTGCTGGCGCCGGGGCTGGTGTCGGGTGCGGTACTCGCGTTCGCCCGATCGCTGGGGGAGTTCGGTGCGACCCTCACCTTCGCCGGATCCCGGCAAGGGGTCACGCGGACACTCCCGCTGGAGATCTATCTCCAGCGGGAAACCGATCCGGACGCCGCGGTCGCGCTGTCGATTCTGCTGGTGCTGGTGGCGGCGGTCGTGGTCCTCGGTCTGGGGGCAAGGCGGATGGTCGGCTGGAGCGGTGGGCGAGCCGGCGATGGCTGAGCTGCGGGTTTCGGCGGTCGTTGCCGAGCGCGGACTCGACGTGGCGTTCGGCGTCGGCGCCGGGGAGGTGCTGGCGGTGCTGGGACCCAACGGCGCGGGAAAGTCCACCACCATGCATGTCATCGCCGGGCTGGTGTGTCCCGACAGCGGGACGGTACGCGTCGGTGAACGGATGCTGACCGACACCACGGCGGGGACCCAGGTGGCCACCCACGACCGGCGGGTCGGCCTGCTGTTGCAGGCCCCCCTGTTGTTTCCGCACTTGAGCGTGATGGGCAATGTGTCGTTCGCGCCACGCAGCCGGCGGGTCGGCCGCCGTCAGGCCCGCCGCGACGCGCTGCGGTGGCTGGAAGAGGTCGGCCTGGCCGAGATGGCCCACCGCAAGCCGTCGGAGCTGTCGGGCGGGCAGGCTCAGCGTGTCGCGATAGCGCGGGCGCTGGCCGCCGAGCCCGATGTCCTGCTGCTCGACGAGCCGCTGGCCGGGCTCGACGTGGCGGTGGCCGCC
>Ga0055451_10000054_pt1 | contig 35082 bp, 36 predicted proteins | sample China_Galinas_PW_3_FD_57745 | JGI IMG/M metagenome (GOLD analysis project Ga0055451, IMG submission 57745) | Wetland microbial communities from San Francisco Bay, California, USA, that impact long-term carbon sequestration - China_Galinas_PWB_D2 | ecosystem: Environmental > Aquatic > Marine >... | reverse complement strand
TCGGCGCAGCGGCGTCAAGGATGGTCCGCTTCTTGCCTTGCTCGGAGCTGGAGACCGAGTCCGCGAGCCACGGACCTGGAGAGCCCGACGCCACACGCCGCAGCGCAACTACTCCTCATCCTCATCCTCGTCATCGGGCACGTAGTCGAGCTTGTCGACCGGCATGACGATCGAGGACGCGATGTTCTTTGCATGGGCAACGATGCGTTTGAAGTAGCGATATGCCAGCGCGCACACGACATCATCCGCGCCCTCGGCGCCTTCGGCTTCGCCAGCGACGAAGCTCTCGACCTTCTCGTCGCAGAAGTCCTCGAGCCGCTCGGACTCCTTCAGGACTCCGTGGGCTCCCGGTTGGTCCTGGGCGCCGTAGACCTTGATCGTCCGTGCGAGGAGTTGCGAGATCTGGTCCTTCGTCCGGACGAGATCGCCATACTGCGGATGGTCCGGCGTGAACCTGCGCGACTCTGCGAGATCGAACAGGTTCTTGCAGTAGTCACCGATCCGTTCGGCGTCTTTCGAGATGCTCATCAGCACGAGGCAGGTCGGAAACTCCGCCGAGCCGTGGACGGCGGCATGTACGATGAGTCGCCGGCGCAGCTTCTGTTCGTTTTGATTGATGCGCGCGTCGGTGCGAAACAGGTCTTCACGGATCGCTTCCGTGCTTGTTCCGCCGAGCAGCACGTTCGCAGCGAGATCGAACATGTGCCGGCCGTCGCCCAGCATCTGGTTGAAACGCACGAGAATGCGATTCAGGCGCGGGGAATCTCCACTGAGCCTCTTGAGCCACTCGAACATCGGTTTTTCTCTAGCGGATGAGTAGGGTACCAAGCAGCGGAATCAGGACGAAGAAGATCAGCACGTACAGCACTGCATAGATCTTGGTTCGGCTCGTGAGTTCGGCGAGCTTCTCCGCGCAACGGACCGGAAGCCGTCGCATCGCGGGGATGGGGTAAAGCAGAATCGTAGCGGCAACGTTGAAGAACAGGTGTACGAGCGCGATCGTCAGCCCAGAGATCGATGCTGTTGCGCTCGAGGCGATGAGCCCGGTCACGGTTGTCCCAATGTTCGCGCCGACCGTGACCGGGAAGCCGTTCTCGAGCTTCAGGATTCCTGCCGCGAACAACGGGATCATCAGGGATGTCGTGATGCTCGACGACTGGACCGCGACGGTCAGGAGCAAGCCGATGAAGATCCCGAGCACTCCGCTCTTGCCGAGGACGGCGTTCAGCGAGTTCTCGAGCCGATCGGCCATCAAGCCGCGCATGAGCTTCGTGATCGTGATCAAGAACGCGAAGATCCCGACGAGTGAGAGCGCGATCAAAATCCCTCCGCCCCAGCTCGAACCGAGTCCGATATCCTCGAAGAACAACGCCTTGATCGGGTCGGCGATGGCGGACACGACGACCTTGACCGGGCTCTTGAAGCTCGCGCCCTCGAAGCCTCCCTCGAGCAGGCCGGTCGCAGCCTCGGCCGTGTGCCGGAGGAACCCGGTCGCATACTCGAGCGGAAAGAAGACCGCGATCGCCAGCACGTTGAAGAAGTCGTGCATCGTCGCGCCCGCGAAGGCGCGCCGGAACTCGGCGTCGTGGCGCGCGTGACCGAGCGAAACCAGGGTGTTGGTTACGGTCGTGCCGATGTTGCAGCCCATGACTGCGAACACCGCGACCTCGATCGGCATCACGGCGTTTCCGACGAGCCCGACGATGATCGATGTCGTGACCGAGCTCGACTGGACGAGGACGGTCGCGAGGATCCCGACCGACAGGCCGGCGAACGGGCTTCTCAGCCGGGCGAACAGTGCTTGCGCCTCTCCCTTCCCGAGCGACTTGAAGCTCGAGCCCATGAGCTGGATCGCGACCAGAAAGCCCAGGAGCAGCAGGAGCAGGGCGACCACGCGTACCAGCGGGTGGGTCTGAGACCGGTGAAGGGACGTCATTTGCATGCGCGAGTCGGCGCGGGCGACACGGTAGGTGAGCGGCCCCGAGTTGCAACGTCCCGGCAAAGAAATGATGAAGGTCGCGTGAAGGACGCGTCGTACTCCGACGTGGCCGTGGTCGGTTCGGCGATGCAGGCGCGTGACCGCCGATGGGGTGGCCGACGGCGACGCGCGAAAGACGAGCGGACCGCCCGTCGGGGGACGAGCGGTCCGCGCGGTCCGGCTGGTACCCCCAAGGGGACTTGAACCCCTGTCACATGGATGAGAACCATGTATCCTAGGCCGCTAGACGATGGGGGCGCGCGGGGTGCCGGAGGGGCAGTTCTAGCCGCGCCGGGGCGGGGATTCAAGCCGAGTGCGGGGCACCGGCGACGGCGGCGGGGCTCTGCGGCTAATTGTCGCAAGCGCCGGAACCCGACTCGAAGAGTGGACTCGCACCGTTATAACTGCCGATCGACGGGGGGCATGCAGAGCAGAAGAACGAGGGCTCGCCGGTCGTGGAAATGGCTTGATCCTCCTACCCGGCCCTGTACGGTCCGAAACGTTCGTCTTGGACCGATTGTGTCCCCCGCAACGATCCCGGCATCACGCCGGCCCGGCCGCATCGGCCAGTCCAGGCGGGACGTCCAGTATCACGACCCTCGCGGGCCGCAGGGTCCGCTTGCGCGGAGTCCGATTCGCAAATGACAGACTCAAACTCCCCTGGAGACGGTTCGAACCCCGGCGGCTCCAAGCCGGCAGACGGATCGGCGAGCGAAGCCGAAAAGAACGCGAGCACGTCCTCGAATCCCGGCGCCGATGCGAAGCCGGAGGGCGGAGCCGCGGCTGCGACGACGGCGGTGGCCGGCTCGAAGAACGAAGTTGGAACAGCCGAGCCCGCCGACAAGAAACCGGAGGCACCTGCAAAGAAGAAGGTGCCGCAGAAGGGGCGAAAGACGCCGAAGGCCGGCAAGAAACCGGCTGCGGATCCTGCCCAGGTCAAGCGCCGGTCGTTCGTTTGGTGGAGCATCTTTGCGTATATCGCCGCGCTGACGCTCGCGACGATGCGGTTCTTCTTTCCGCGCGTGCTGTTCGAGCCGAAGACCCGGTTCAAGATCGGCTTCCCCGACGACTACGCGATCGGTGTCGACACGAAGTGGCAGGCCGCGAAGCGGGTCTGGGTCGTGCGCGACGCGACCAAGCTCTACGTGATCCTGGCCCGCTGCACTCACCTCGGGTGCACGCCGGACTGGAAGCCGAGCGACAACAAGTTCAAGTGCCCCTGCCACGGCAGCGGCTTCACGAGGGAAGGCGTCAACTTCGAGGGTCCCGCTCCCCAACCCTTGTTCCGTGTCAAAGTCGAGACCGACGCCCGTGGCGAGATCATCGTCGACAAAGCCGTGGAGTTCCCGTTCGACCATTGGTCCGACGCTGACGCGTCCATTCCGGTGTGATCGAGAACGCGTGCGCGCGAGTTGAGCCAGGAGATTCCTGATGTCGGAAACGACCCCAGATCAGCAGACGGATAGCAGCAGCAACGGTAAGAGCAACGGCAAGGACGTTACCGAGAACGGGCGTCCGAACCTGATCCAGGATCTGCGCGAGAAGAGCCGCGGGGCCACGGATCTGTTCAAGAAGCCGAAGGAGACCCAGCTCTACAAGTCGGTGTTCCGGCACAAGCTGGACGAGTCGCCGCGCAACCGCTCGCTCGCGGTCCTGACGAACGTCTTCCTCCACCTGCACCCGGCGAAGATCAACCGCGACGCTGTCAAGTACGCGTTTACGTGGGGCATGGGCGGCATCACGTTCCTGCTGTTCATCGTGCTCACGGTGACCGGCGTCTACCTGATGTTCTACTACCACCCGAGCAAGGGGCAGGCGTTCCGCGACATCCTGTTCCTGTCGCATGACGTGCCGTTCGGCAACCTACTGCGCAACATGCACCGGTGGGGTGCGCACGCGATGGTGTTGACCGCGTGGCTGCACATGTTCCGTGTGTTCCTCACCGGGTCGTACAAGAAGCCACGCGAGTTCAACTGGGCCGTCGGCGTGCTCCTGCTCGTGCTCACGATGCTCTTGAGCTTCACGGGCTACCTGTTGCCGGACGATCAGCTGGGCTTCTGGGCCGTCACGGTCGGCACCAACATGGCGCGCGCGACGCCGCTGCTCGGACACGAGGGCCCGTTCGGTCCCCAGCTCGGGTTCACGGCGTTCAACGACGTCCGGTTCGCGCTGCTCGGAGGGTCGATCGTCGATTCGAACGCGCTCCTGCGCGCCTACGTGTGGCACTGCGTCGGCATACCGGTGGTTGCCGGCGTGTTCATGATCGTCCACTTTTGGCGCGTCCGGAAGGACGGCGGCATTTCGGGGCCTGCACCCTTCGTCCTCCCGCACGAGGTCAAGGGCTGGCTGCCCAAGGAAAAGAAGAAGTAGCGGGCGCGTCGCGCCTGCGCCTAGGGCCTCTAGGAGTAAGGGTAGATGGACTGGCATCAGCTGCTGGATATCGTCAGCAAGCCCGACAACATCCCGATCGTGATCATGGGGATCCTCGTCCCCTTCTACACGTGGTACGGATTGCGGCAGGCGTTCGCGAACGACCGGGTCATCACCCGACTCGAGAGCGACAAAGCGCTTGCGAAGGCACACCACCGCAAGCGTGAGGAGTACGATCCCGCGTGGGACAAGAACGTGCATGTGTGGCCGTTCCTGCTCCGGATCGAGTTCCTCGCGACGCTGATCGTCATGGCGCTCTTGACGATCTGGTCGATCGGGCTCAATGCGCCGCTGGAGGAGCCGGCCAACCCGACCCTGACCATGAACCCGTCGAAGGCGCCGTGGTACTTCCTGGGTCTGCAGGAGATGCTCGTCTACTTCGACCCGTGGATCGCCGGCGTCGTCATGCCGACGCTGATCATCGTCGGCTTGATGGTGATCCCGTACTGCGACGTCAATCCGCTCGGCAACGGCTACTACACCTTCAAGCAGCGCAAGTTCTCGATCTTGACGTTCCTCGGCGGCTTCCTGTTCTTGTGGTGCACGCTGATCTTCATCGGCGTGTTCATCCGCGGACCCGGCTGGATGTGGTTCTGGCCCGGGCAGACGTGGGACCACCACCGAATAGACAACGAGACGTTCCGCCACCTGCCCGAGTTGTTCGGCCTCACCAAGGCTGGAAACCCTGTCATGACGGCGGTCTTCGGGATCGTCGTGCTGGGCGCTTTCGTCACGGTGTGCGCCTGGGTGATCCACCACCTGTACAAGAAGTACAAGCCCGAGGCCTACGCGAAGATGAACATCGTCCAGTACGTGATCATGCAGGCGCTCTTGATCGGCATGATCGCGATGCCCGTGAAGATGGTTCTGTGGCACGTGTTCAAGATCAAGTACGTGCTGATCCTTCCGTGGTTCAACATCTAGTCGCAGTCGCTCTGGCTCGGTACGAAAGACACAAGGACAAGGACAAAGATGGCCGCTGAAAAATCGTCTCCTGAGACGGAAGCCGACGCGCCCAAGCCCGATCCCCTCTACAGCCGCTCGCTGAGCTGGCCGATCGCGTTGTGGACAGGCATTCTGGCCCTGGCGACGATCTGGGCGTTCTGGGACGAGGCATTCACGAAACGGCCGTGGAAGTGGTATCAGGCCGACTTCGTCACCTACTACAAGAAGCACCTCGACAACGAGCTCACGAAGGCTCGTGAAGCCGAGAAGAACCTGCGCAACGGCGAGTTCAAGGACAAGATCGACGAGCTCGAGCAGGCCACGGTCGCAGCCAACGAGGCGTTCAAGAGTCAGCTCGAGACCATTCGCGCGCGCAACGCGATCGTCGCGGCCAACATCAGCTCGCTACAGAAGTTGATCAAGTTCCCGAAGGCGCAGAAAGACGCGCTCACGTATCGGCTGGAGGTCGCCGCGAAGGACGACAAGCCCGAGCTGCGGGACGAGATCGACGAGGTCACCAACGAGGAGAAACACGGAGCCTACCTCCTCGATGCATCGGGCAAGAAGACGTGGAAGCAGTTCACGTTGAACGAGGCGGTCACGCGCTGGAATCAGCTCAAGGTCGAGCGTGACGGACTCCAACGCGAGATGGGTGATCTGGTGGCGCCGGGCTCCGAAGCGCAGAAGAAGCTCGACACCTTCCTCGACTCCAAGCGACTGTACGACCAGCCTTCGACGCTGCTCGGGCTCGAGGCCGGGCTCGATTCGTTCAAGTATGACATCAAGCAGATCTACGTCTCGGATGTCCAGCTGATCGATCGCTGCGAGAGCTGCCACGCCGGCATCATGGAGCCCATCCAGATCACGCAGAAGGACATGTTCCTCGCCGGGCTCAAGGGTAGCGGCGAGAAGTGGATCGATCCCGCGACGCAAACCCCGGAGCAGCGGGCCCATTACAAGTACAAGTCGTACGCCGACATGCGGGCTGCGTTCGTCTCGCACCCGCGACCCGACCCGACCTCGGGCAAGAAGGATGTGCTCGCCATTCACCCGCCGGACCTGTTCGGATGCAGCCCCTGTCACGGCGGCAACGGCATCGCGACGACCAGCGTCTACCTCGCACACGGCAAGAACAAGCACTGGCTGTGGCCGCTCTATGACAAGGAGAACGTCGAGGCCGGGTGCAACCAGTGCCACGAGGACTCGCTCGTGCTCGCGGGCTCGACGACTCTCAACGAAGGCAAAGAGCTGTTCCGGCACCTCGGCTGCTGGGCGTGCCACAAGCGCGAACACTTCAACCGAGACCTCGTCGAGCTGAAGAAGGTCGGCGTGGCTCTCCGCGACAACCAGCGGAAGATGTTCTTGAGGACCAAGGACGAGCTCGCTGTCTCCAAGGCCTACGACGCGGCCGAGGACGACGCGCTGATCGTGTCCTTGCTGCAGCGGCTCGATTCGATCAAGCAAGAGAAGAACGAGCTCATCACCGAGCGGGAGGCGCTCGAGACCCAGCGCCGTCATCTGCTCGACCAGCGCAAGCGGCCGGGTCCGAACCTCAAGGAGATCAAGGCCAAGCTCAACCCGAACTGGCTCGCGGTGTGGATCAAGAAACCCAAGGCGTTCCGTCCGACGACGCGCATGCCGCAGTTCCGTCTGACTGACGACCAGATTCACGCAATCGCCGCCTACCTGTGGCAGACCGCGCTCGACCCGATCGCGCAGAAGCTCCGGTTCGAGACCAACCAGCCCAAGGGCAACGCCGAGAACGGCGAGGCGCTGTTCAAAAGGCGCGGTTGCCTGGCCTGCCACTCCCTCGACGGCACGGGCAACGACTTCGCCGCCGACCTGAGTCGCGTCGGCGAGAAGTTCAACTACGACTACCTGGTGCGCTGGATCCACGACCCGCGCCAGCGACTCGCGCCTTACAGCCCTGACGCCGGGCGCGACATGCTACCAGCCGATTTCGAGGCCGCGGGGCGCGAGTTCAAATGGAGCATCGCCAACTCGAAGTGCCCGAAGACCGGCGGCGAGATGGTCGTCCAGAACATGACCGTCATGCCGTCACTGCGGTTGACCTGGGACGAAGCCCGGGACATCGGGACGTTCCTGATGACCAAGAAGACCGACAAGTCCTATCCCGAAGCGGCGTTCCTCAACGACAAATCCCTGTACGACGAGGGCAACAAGCTCGTCAGGCACTACGGCTGCGCGGGCTGCCACGAGATCGCCGGGCACGAAGAAGAGAGCGGCATCGGCACCGAGCTCACCAAGTGGGGCAGCAAGCCGATCGAGCGACTCGACTTCGGTCTCTTGACCCACGAGTTCGAGCGCGAGGGGAAGTACAGCCACAAGTACTTCGCGATGAACAAGCTCAAGAAGCCCGAGATCTGGGACCAGGGCAAGGAGAAGCCGCTGCTTGAGAAGCTGCGAATGCCGAACTTCGGTCTGAGCGACCGGCAGCGTGTGGCGCTGACGACGTTCTTGCTCGGCTCGGTCGACTCGCGCTACCCCAAGCGCTTCTACCACCAACCCAAGGGTGCCGACCGCGACATCGTCGAGGGCTGGTGGGTCGTCAAGAAGTACAACTGTGTCGGTTGCCACGAGATCATCCCGGGGCAGAAGCCGTTCATTCAATCGCTCGAGCAATACGCCAACGAGAAGGTCGGCGAAGCACCGCCGAGCCTCGTTGGGGAGGGCTACCGCATCCAGCCGGATTGGCTGGCGCACTTCCTCAAGAACCCCGCGCTGACGACCGACACCGACCCCGAGGCGGCGGTGCACAGGAACGGTGTGCGCCCGTATCTCGAGGTCCGGATGCCGACCTTCTATCTGACAGACTACGAAGTCGGCAAGCTCGTGCGCTTCTTCGCTGCGCTGTCCGAGCAGGGGCTGCCGAAGATGGCTCCGCCGGACAAGCCGCTGACGCCCGAAGAGGTGGCGATGGTCCAGCCCCTCATGAAGGCGAGGTGCATGGAGTGCCACGTCGGCGGCAAGCCGAAGCCGGGCGGCCAGATCATCGCGCCGAGCTTCATGCTCGCGGGCGACCGCCTCAACCCGGACTGGATCGAGCGTTGGCTCGTCGACCCGACGGCCTTCCTACCCAAGACCAAGATGCCGCAGGGGCTGTTCGACGTCCAGAAGCACCCGCGCGTCATCAGGGGAGAGATCCCGGCCAACATGAAGAACTACAAGGGCGACCACGTCGACCTGTTCGTGCGCTACTTGCGTCAGTTCAAGCGTTTCGAAGGACAGTAGGCTCGTCGCCCGCGCGATGCGCGTCCGTGGGACGCGTGATCGGCCGGATCAAAGAACGGAAACAAGGGAACCAGGAACCAAGGAAACGGAACATGAAGTCTGACAAGAGATTCGGAGTGCGCGGCGCCATCTTCGCCGCGTGTCTCGTCGGCAGCCTGGCGTTTGCCTGCGGCGGCGGTGATGAGAACAACAGCGGTGGCGGCGACAGCAACGCCAGCGGCGATTCCGGAGGCGGAACCCCCGCGATGACCGCGATGCCAGCCGGAGTCGGCGTGGTCAAGGGCAAGGTCATGGCCGCGAAGTACAAGAAGCCGAGCAAGCTCCCGGCCGTGACGACGGACAAGGTGTGCAGCGACCACTTCCCGGACGGCTCCTACGTGCCCGAGAAGAACAAGATGAACGAGGACAAGACCCTGCCGAACGTGTTCGTCTACGTCAGCAAGGTCGATGGTGTCGCGCCCGAGAAGAAGTGGAAGTTCGCGGTGCCTTCGGACACCGTCACGATCATCCAAGAGGGATGCCAGTACCTCCCGCACGTCGTCGGGGTCATGAAGGGCCAGAAGCTCAGCGTGGCCAGCAAGGACGCAACCCAGCACAACGTTCACTGGATGGGGCGGAAAAACAAGTTCTACAAGAACAACTGGATCCAGACCAAGGGAATGGAACACACCGACACGCTCAAGAAGGCCGAGAACGCGATGTTCAAGTGCGACGTCCACGGCTGGATGTCCTGCCAGGTCCACGTAATGAACCACCCTCTGTTCACGGTCACCGACGACAAGGGCAACTACACGCTGCCCAAGCTGCCGGCCGGCGAATACGAGATCACGGCGATGCACGAGAGGTACCACACGACCAAGCAGAAGGTCACGGTCAAGGACGGCGACGTCACTCTCGACATCCATTACAAGAAGTAGTCCGAAACCACAGTATTGTTCGTCGGCGCGCCGGCGCCCGTTCGGCGCGCGCTGACCATGCTAGCCACGAGTGAGCGGAGCGGCTGGCGGCCAGGGCCGCAGAGGGCCGTGTGATCAGGAGGAACTCGATGACCATTACCAGACGTGTGCTGACGACCGCGGCCGTGCTCGGCATCGTGCTCTTGTCAGGCTGTTCCGATGCCCACCTGCCGCTCGACATCTCGACGCACGGCAAGGAGATCGACGATCTCTTCTGGCTGATCACGTGGATCGTCGGTATCGCGTTCATCGCGACCGAGGCGATCCTGATCTACTGCATCTTCAAGTTCAGGACGCGGGCGGGAGCCAAGGCGCAGCACACGCACGGGCATCACGGGCTCGAGATGACCTGGACGATCGCGACCGCGGTGATCCTGATCGTTCTCGCGTTCTACCAGCTCGGTGCCTGGCGCACGGCCAAGATGCCCGACTGGAACAAGCTCCGCGCCAGCAACCCGGTCGAGATCCAGGTGCTCGCCAAGCAGTTCGAGTGGAACTTCCGCTACAAGGACAAGGACGGCAACTTCACGGTGTGCGCGCCGACCGGCGAGTTGTGGCTGCCGAAGGATCGTAACGTGATCTTCGAGCTGCGCTCCGCCGACGTGTTGCACTCGCTGTTCCTGCCGAACCTGCGGTTCAAGCAGGACCTGGTTCCGGGAACCAGGATCTACCAGTGGGTTCAGGCGACCAAGACGACCAAGGAGAGGCGCCAAGAGCTCGGTAACGACGACTTCGACTTCGAAATCGCGTGCGCCGAGCTGTGTGGCTACAACCACTACCAGATGCGCGGCAAGATCAAGATCGTCGAGAACGACGAGTTCGAGGCCAAGATCAAGCAACTCTCCGAGTTCGGCTGCCCGGACATCTGGGACCGCTGGGACGACTCCCGGAGCTACACCGAGGCCGCGATGAAAGCCCGGCTCGAGGAGTCCAAGCACCACGGAACTGAGGAGGGCGGCGACTAGCGACCGCTGGCCAGATCGAGGAGACAAGAGGTTCCCATCGAGGACGAACGATGACAGAGACCGAACACCAAGCCGACGCAGGACACGAGGCTCCCGCCCCCGACGCCCACGGGCACGACGATCACCACGATCATCACGAGCTGAGCTTCATCAGGAAGTACATCTTCTCGACCGACCACAAGGTCATCGGCATCCAGTTCCTGTTTACCGGCCTGGCGATGTTCATCCTCGGCGGGCTGTTGGCGATCGGCGTCCGCCTGAACCTGGCCTCGCCCGGTGACCTGTGGTTCGGACCGATCCTGCACTTCCTCGGTCTCGCAGGGGCTCCCGACGCGGCCGGTCACTACATGATGGGCGGTGACAAGTACAACATGCTCTTCACGATGCATGCGTCGGTGATGATCTTCCTGGTCATCATCCCGCTGTTGACGGGCGCGTTCGGCAACTACTTGATCCCGCTGCAGATCGGGGCGCGCGACATGGCGTTCCCGGTCCTCAACATGATCGCCTACTGGACGATGTGGCCCGGCATCATCCTGCTGTGCCTGAGCTTCATCTGGGGCGGCTCGGTGTCGGGTTGGACGGCCTATCCACCCTTATCGACCACGCTGTCCGGGGCCAGCGAGGGCCCCGGCCAGACGTTATGGCTGATGGGTGTGTTCACAATCGGCTCGTCGTCGATCATGGGCGCGGTCAACTACTTGACGACGATCGTCAAGCTGCGCGCGCCGGGCATGACGTTCTTCCGCATGCCGCTGTCGACCTGGGCCTTGTTCATCACGTCGATCCTCGTGCTGCTCGGCACGCCGGTCCTGGCCTCGGCGCTGTTCATGCTGACGCTCGACCGGACGCTCGGCTCGACGTTCTTCGGCGTCGCCGGCGGCGGCCAGCCGCTGCTCTGGCAGCACCTGTTCTGGTTCTACTCGCACCCGGCCGTCTACATCATGATCCTGCCGGGCATGGGCTTCGTGTCGGACATCATCTCGACGTTCAGCAGGAAGCCGATCTTCGGCTACAAGCCGATGATCTACTCGATCTCCGGTATCGCGTTCCTCGGGTTCGTCGTCTGGGGCCACCACATGTTCCAGAGCGGAATGAACCCCGCACTCGGCATGACCTTCATGATCTCGACGACCATGATCGCGCTGCCGTCGGCGATCAAGGTGTTCAACTGGCTGTCGACGATGTGGCACGGCAACCTGCACTTGACGACGGCGATGTGGAACGCGATCGCGTTCGTGTCGATGTTCATCATCGGCGGGCTGTCGGGCATCTACATGGCGTCGACGCCGGTCGACATCCAGATCCACGACACCTACTTCATCGTCGGGCACATCCACTACGTGCTGTTCGGCGGCAGCATGTTCGCGCTGTTCGCCGCGATCCATTACTGGTTCCCGAAGATGTTCGGGAAGATGATGAGCGAACGGCTCGGAAAGATTCACTTTTGGATCACGGTCGTCGCGTTCAACGTCACGTTCTTCCCGATGCACATCATCGGGATGGCCGCGCACCCGCGCCGGATCGCGTTCGCTTGGGACAGCGTCAACAACCAGGGCTACGCGTTCCTCAAGCACGTGCAGTATCTGAACGTGGTCATGACCGTCGGCGCGCTTGCGCTCGGGGTGGCCCAGCTCGTGTTCTTCTACAACTTCTTCCACTCAGTGTTCAAAGGCGAGAAGGCCACGGCGAACCCGTGGAACGCCGCGACGCTCGAGTGGTGCGCCGCCGAGTCGCCGCCGCCTCACCTCAACTGGGGTCCGACCGTGCCGGTCGTCTACAACGGTCCGTACGAGTACTCGAGCCCGCTCGCGGGTGACAAGGACTGGATTCCGCAGACCCAACGACCCGAGGGCGCGTAGCCTCTGCGCTTCGAGATCACATGAATCGGCCAACGGACCAGCACGCGAACGAGTCAGCCGGCAGGGGCGCGCACGTGCTCGCCTTCTCGGCGGCATTCGTCGCGCTGCTGCAGGTCTGTGCCGGTGCAATGGTGACCTCGATCCGTGCCGGCGACGCCGAGCCGGATTGGAGCCCGGCTCACATCTTCCGGTGGGTCGCTGCGGTGTTCGGCGGGGCTCCCGACGGGCTCTGGTACGAGCTGACGCATCGGGTCATCGGGTTCACGCTCGGACTGTTGACTCTGAGCGTCGCGGTCGTGCTGTGGCGGCGCGAGCCGCGCCGGTGGCTCCGGCGGTTGTCGTACTTCGCGGTGCTGACCGTGTGTCTGCAGGCCTTGCTCGGCGGCTTGCGCGTCAAGCTGATCTCCGACGAGGCGCTCGGCGACTTCGCGATGAGCGTGTTCGGCACGAGCAACGTGTATCCGATCAAGATCGGGATCATGTTGCTGCACGCGTTCGGTGCCCAGTTCCTGTTCTGCCTGCTCGTCACGATCGCGCTCGCGCTGTCGTCGGGCTGGGTCCAAGGCCATCACCCGGGCGAAGTCTCGGACAAGACGCGCGGCACGCGCAAGCTGCTGGCGTGGACGTTGGCGGTCGTGTTCGTCCAGCTGTTGCTCGGCGCCTACGTCCGGCATTCGGACGGTGACGGTGTGCTCGTCCACGTGCTCGGCGCGGTCGTCGTCGTGACGATGGTGTTCGTTGCCGCCCATCAGACGCGCCGGCGGCACCCGAGTGTCTGGCCGATCTGGCATCAACTCGGTCTCGCCAAGTTCCTGCTGTTCCTGCAGGTGTTCCTCGGCATCGTGTCGTGGCTGTTCATGCGCGGTGGTTTCGAATGGGCGCCGCCCTGGGACATTTCGATGTTGGTCCGCACCGGTCACGTGGCCAACGGCGCGATGATCCTCGCGTTGCTCGTCGCGGCGACGTGTCGTGGGCACAAGCTGCTGCGCACCGAAGAAGAGGACCGTCGAGCGTCACGCGGCGACGTGTCGATGCCGGGCGTCGAGCTTGACGCCGCGTCCGAACGGGGAGCGAGCGCATGAGCTGGTCGTCTACCGAACAGAGCCTCCCGGAAGTCAGCGCGCCGACCGGCGTGTTCTCCAGGCTCGCCATGCTCGGCGAGCTCGGGAAGCTGCGCCTGAGCCTGCTCGTGCTGTGGACGGTCGGCGTCGGCTTCCTGATGGCCGGTGGCGGCTCGATCTGGTTGCTGATCGTCACCCTCGTCGGTGTCGGGTCGTGCTCGGTCGGCTCGGCCGCGCTCAACATGTACTTGGAGCGGCGCCACGACGAGCTGATGGATCGGACGGCCGATCGCCCGTTGCCGACCCGGCGCATCTCGGCCGATCAGGTGCTCGCGATCGGCGTCGCGAGCGTCGTGCTCGGCCTCGCCGTGCTCGCGGCGTTTGCCAACAGCCTCGCGATGCTGCTGACTGCGGCCTCGGTCATCATCTACGTCGTGTGCTACACGCCGCTCAAACGGCTGACGACGCTCAACACGTTCGTCGGCGCGGTCACGGGCGCACTGCCGCCGATGATCGGCTGGGTTACGGCCAGGGGGGCAATCGACGACGGGGCGTGGGCGTTGTTCGCGATCCTGTTCGTGTGGCAGATCCCGCACTTCCTCGCGCTCGCGTGGATCTATCGCTCCGACTACGGGCGCGCGGGGTTCAAGATGCTGAGCGTCGCCGACGTGCACGGATACGTGACGACGCGGCAGGTGTTCCTGTTCGCGATGATGATGATTCCGGTCAGCCTTGTGCCGAGCCTGAACGGCATCACCGGCGTCCCCTACTTCTACGGCGCGTTGGTTCTCGGCATCGGCTTCCTCGCGACGGCGATCCGCTTGCTCGTCACTCGCAGTGATACCGACGCCAAGCGCGTCTTCGTCGCGTCGTTGATCTATCTTCCGTCGTTGTTCGGATTGATGCTGATCGACGCGTACTTGCTTGCATGAATGGAGAACAGATGAGCGACTCGAGCCAACCGCAACAGGACGAAGGAACCGGGAGGTTCGCGCTGTGGGTGGTCGCCGGCGTCGTGCTGCTGTTCGTTTTGCCGATCGTGTTGAAGAGTCTCGGGCTGCTTCCCGAGCGGATTTGACCGGTCCCGTGAGAGTTCAAAGATTCGATGGTGCCTCCAACAGAGGGGATGAAAGACGATGACTGAGGTCGCGACCGGCGGACTGGCCGGACCCAGGATGCAAAACGGCAAGCTTGCCATGTGGCTGTTCCTGGCCTCGGAGATCATGTTCTTTTCCGGCTTGATCGGTGCCTACACCGTCTACCGGATCAGCAACTATGAGATCTTCAATCCGCACAACCTGCTGTGGCCGCTGGCCGCGCTCAACACGTTCATCCTGATCACCAGCTCGTTCACGATGGTGCTGGCTGTCGACGGCGCGCAGAGGGGCGACAACACGCGGGTCAGGAAGTTCCTGTTGTTCACGGCGCTGCTCGGTTGCTCGTTCGTCGTCGTCAAGGTCATCGAATACGGGATCAAGTTGAGCCACGGTATCGGTCCCCACACGAGCATCTTCTACTCGTGCTACTACGGGATGACGGGCATCCACGCGATCCACGTCATTGGCGGGATCGTCCCGCTGTTCGCGTTCTGGCATCTGGCGAGAGACGGTCGGTTCACGAAGCCGGGCAACATCTCCGTCGAGATGCTCGGTCTCTACTGGCACTTCGTGGACTTGGTCTGGATCTTCCTGTTCCCGATCCTGTACCTGCTTCCGACCGCCAAGAAGATCGGTTCATGAGGAGGATGGGCGATGAGTGAATATCACGATCACGTTGCTACGTACAAGAAGATCTACATCACGTTGATGATCCTGACCGCGGCCACGGTCCTCGTCGCCGAGGTCCTCGGCGCCAAGGCAGGTGTCGCGTTCGGAGTGTTCGTCGGTCTCGCGATCGCGGTCGTCAAGGCCTCGCTCGTGGCGCTCTACTTCATGCACCTCAAGTACGAGGTCAAGAGCACGTTTACGTTGGTGGCAATCCCGATGGCGTTGCTGCTGCTGTTGATGTTCGCGCTGATGCCGGACATCGCGGGAGTCGTCTGAGCTCGAGCGAAGCAAGTAGGTGAGAAGTGTCAGAAGGTTCCGGACGATCGCTTGCTGTCGAGACTTGTGCGCTGACACGATGCTTCGGCGAGCGCCGGGCGCTCGACAGCGTCGACCTCGCGATCGAGCCGGCTGAGATCTTCGGCCTGCTCGGTCCCAACGGCGGCGGCAAGAGCACGCTGTTCCGGATCCTGTCGACGCTGCTGCGTCCGACGACCGGGTCGGCGAGCGTGTTCGGCTACGACGTCGTCGGTAAGCAGCACGCCGTCCGCGGCGAGATCGGGGTCGTGTTCCAGAACCCGAGCCTCGACATCCGACTCTCGGTGATCGAGAACCTGCGCTACCAGGGCGCGATGTACGGGTTGTCGGGAACCGAGCTCGAGTCGCGCAGCAACGACCTCCTCGACAAGCTCGGACTCCGCGATCGCCGTGCCGACCTCGTCGGCAAGCTCTCCGGTGGCTTGGCGCGCCGCGTAGAGATCGCCAAGGGGATGCTCCACCGCCCGCGACTGCTGCTGCTCGACGAACCGAGCACCGGGCTCGATCCCGGCGCCCGCATCGATCTCGGGCGGACGCTGTTCGACCTGAGCCGCGCCGAGGGCGTCACCGTGTTGATGACGACGCACATCCTCGAAGAAGCCGACGGCTGCGATCGCGTCGCGATCCTCAATGCCGGCAAGCTGATCGCCTGCGGCTCGCCCGAGGCCCTGAAACGCGAGCTGTCGGCCGGCGTCCTCACGATCGAAGCCAAGCAACCCGAAGAGCTGTCGCAGGACCTCGCCTCGACCCTGTCGATCGATGCCAAGCTCGTCGACGGCACCATTCGCGTCGAGGACGACGACGCAGCCGGTCTCGTCGAGAAGATCTTCGCCGGCTTCGGCGACCGGATCGACTCCGTGACGGTCGGCAAGCCGAGCCTCGAGGACGTGTTTCTGGCCCGCACCGGGCAGCGATTCGACGCAGAGGGAACGCAATGACTGCCGCCGATGTCAGCGCATCCGCCGCTCCCGGTGTGACCCGGCCGTCGGCGTTCATGGCCGCGATGGCCCTGTGCCGTCGCGAGCTCGTCGACTTCTTCCGCCAGCGCGCGCGCGTGATCAGCGCGCTGGCGACACCGGTCTTGTTCTGGCTGCTGATCGGCTTCGGCATGGGGTCGTCGTTCCGTCCGGGCGGGACCGGAAAGCAGGGCTTCGTCGAGTACTTCTTCCCCGGCATCGTCGTGTTCGCAGTCGTGTTCGCCGGCATCTTCTCGACGATCACGACGATCCAGGACCGCAACGAGGGGTTCCTGCAGGCCGTCCTCGTTGCGCCGATCCCACGCTGGGCGATCGTGTTCGGCAAGGTGCTCGGCGGAACGCTGATCGCACTGGTCCAGGGTGGGTTGCTGCTCTTGCTGCTCCCTCTGGCCGGCATCGGGGTCTCGGTCGCGTCGTTCTCGCTCGCGCTCGGAATGCTGGCTCTGGTCTGTCTCGGGATGACCGGGATGGGCTTCATGTTCGCCTGGAAGATGGACACGGTGGCGTCTTATCACGCGGTCATGAACCTCGTGTTGATGCCGATGTGGATGCTGTCGGGTGCGTTCTTTCCCGAGGCGGGTGCGAGCGGCTGGCTGCGGTGGGTGATGCGGATCAATCCGCTGACCTACGGGCTCGCGGCTTTCCGGCACATGCTCTACCTCGACGATGCGGCAGTCCGCGCCGAGCTGCCGGGGTTCTGGCTGTGCTTTGCGATCACGGCGCTCGCGGCACTGGGCACGATCGTCGGCGCGGCCGCGATTGTCAGACGAAGGGACTGAGGGCGTGATGAGCCTCTCTGCACCGGTCAAGCGCGCGCTGCTGTGGGCGGCGTTCGCCGTCGCTGTCGGCGGCGTGTCGATTTACGGCGCGTTCGATCTGCTCGAGAAAGCCGCGGCCAAGACTCGGCAGGACGAAAACGGAGTCGCCCGCCACAGCGGCACGGAGACTGGCACAGTCCCGCGGCTCCAGCGCTATGGGAACGCGGCGAGCTTCGACTTGACCGAACGCAGCGGTGCCAAGATCTCCAAGTCCGATCTCGACGGCAGAGTTTGGGTCGTCGACTTCTTCTTCACGAGCTGCTCCGGTCTCTGCCTCTCGATGTCGAAGTCGATGCAGGGACTGCAGGACAAGTTCAAGGGTGACGATCGCGTCCGGTTCGTGTCCATCACCTGCGATCCCAAGCGCGACACGCTCGACGTGCTCCGCGAGTACGCCGGTCGCTACGGGGCCGACCCCGAGCAGTGGCTGTTCCTGCGTGGCGAAGACGCCGAAGTGCAGGGGCTGGCGAGGGACTTCAAGCTCTCGCTCGAGGGCGTGGTGCACAGTGATCGCTTTGTGTTGGTCGACCAGAACCAGATCGTGCGCGGTTTCTACAAGGGCACCGACCCGAAGGCGGTCGCCGAGCTCGAGGAGGACATCGCTACGCTCCTGGCCGAAGCGGGCGCACAACGCAAGTGATCGCGTTCGAGCTCAGCGATCTTCCGCCGGTCAACGCGACACTGAATACGATCGCGGCGGTCCTGATCACCGCGGGTTTCGTTGCCATCAAGCGCGGGAACAAGCAGCTGCACAAGCGGCTGATGCTGTCGGCGACCGTCGTGTCGGCTCTGTTCCTGGTCTGCTACCTGGCCTACCACTTCGGTGTCGGGCGCGAGAAGCCGTTCGCGGGCCATGGCTGGGTCAGGACCGGATACTACGCGATGTTGATCTCGCACATCGTGCTGGCGTTCGCCGTCGTTCCGCTCGTGCTTCTGTCGATCCGTGCCGGGCTCCGTGACGAGATCGACAAGCACCGGCGCGTGGCTCGCTGGACGCTGCCGATCTGGTGGTATGTTTCGGTCACCGGCGTGCTGATCTATGTGGTGCTCTACCAGCTATGAGCTATAGTGGGCGGCCAGCGATTCCGATGATTGAGTCCATGATCCCCAGAGCTCTGAGTTCGTTGCTCCGCCGTGCGGCGATGCTCGCGCCGGCCGCCCTGTTCCTGGCCACGACCGCGTCCGCGGCTCCGTGACCGAGCTGCAAAGATGCCGTCGGTGCGTCGGCAGCCCAGGCATACAACACCAGCATCATCGTCATGCTGGTGATCATCTCCAGCATGACGTTCATCATCTGCCGGGTCATGTATCGGGTCGCGAAGGCGGAGGAGGCGGCACTCGAGCGCGCTGGATTGAGCCCGGAATCGAGCCCGGATCCGTCCAGCTGAGCCGTTTCGCAGACCCGCCGTTCGCAGACCGTTCGTGATGTCCGACGCCGAACCATCAGCTGAGGAGGTTCCGTCCGCTGGGCAGCCGGCGCCACGCAAGAAGGGCCCACCGGTCATCCTGCTGATGCCGATCATCATCCTCGTGGTGCTCGTGCCGTTCCTGTTCTGGTACCAGACGTGGTTCGGCAGGCCGCTCACGGCTGCTCAGATCAAGGACCGACTGGTCGCCGCTCGTGACGCCGCGACTGGCAAGGACGGCCCACACAATCTCCGTGAGGCGCAGCATGCGCTCGTGCAGCTGTCGCAGCGGATCCAGTCCGGAGAGGACTTGTCGGCGCTCTATCCGCTCGTGATCGCGCTGGCCAAGCACGAAGACCCGGGCCTGCGCCGTGCAGTCATCTGGATGATGGGGTACGCACGAGACAACGGCGATGTGCGCAAGGCGCTCGTCGAGGCGTTGGATGACAGCGATCGACTCGTACGTTTCAGCGCCGCACTGCAGGTCGCGATGTTCGACATGGACAAGGCGCGCCCGATCCTGCACAGCGCGCTCGAGCCGGCAAAGGTCGAGTCGACGGTGGCCGGAAAGCTGCTCGCGACGACCGCGATCGACACGAGGCTGCGCGAAGGCATGGAGCTCGCTCGCGTCGAGAAGGACGACGGGGCCGTGACACCGGTCCACGTCCCGTTCGACGGCACCGTGACGAGCTTCGCCGTCAAGCCCGGTCAACCGATCAAGGTCGGCACGGTCCTGTGCACGATGAAGCCGAGCGCGGCGCTCGTCATCCCGGTGCTGAAGGCGCTCGCGTGGGCCGGCGACGCCAGGGACCTGGAAGTGATCGAGCCCTACTCGAAGCTCGGCAACGGGTACGACCGGAGAGTCATGGAACACGCCCGGCGGGCGATTGCGCTGATCCGCCAGCGCATGGAGCAGTCCGGGAAACAACCCGGCAAGTAGCGACTACGAGTGCGCGATCGGCTCGGGGATCTCCCACTCGACGTCGACGTCACCGTGCTCGGCTTCGAACTCCGCGGTCGGGACCATGTCGATCGCATCCCACGGGCAGCCGTCGAGGAACGCCCCGTCGGGCCCCTTGCTCGTGCACTTCTTGCACCCGATGCAAAGCGCGGGATCGACGATCACGACACCGAAGATCGTGTCGGCGTCATTGATGTAGTTCATGCAGTTCGGGACCGGGCAGTATTCGAGGCACGCCGGAGAGCCGGAGCAACCGGTGCAGTTGTCGTTGATGACCGCAAGCTCCTTGGGCTTCTTCTTGCGTTTGCCTGTTGCTTTGTTCGCCATAGCGGGTCTCGGATCCTTCGCTGAGTACGTTGGTTCAAGAATAGCTGGTTTCTAGGACTTTATCGGCAACAAAACCCCTCGTCAGTCGCGCTTCCAGGCGCCGATCCAGAGATCGCGGAGCACGCCCTGCCGCGCGCGACCGCACGGTTCGAAGCCGGTGCCTGCGAGCCACGCGTCGACGGTAGAAGGGGCGGTCGCGAAGCGGCTCGGTTTCGTCCTTGCCAGGGCACGGGCGACACGACGCTCGAGATGGTGCAACGAGATCGGGTGGAACGCGGACACGATCAGGAATCGCTTCGTGACCCGAACCAGCTCTCCGACGATCTCGCGCTGGGTCGGATGCGGGAAGTGGTGCAGAAGCCGAAAGCAGACGACGGTGTCGAAGCAGCGGTCGCGGACCGGAAGCTGCTCGATCGCCGCCTGGAGCAAGCGCTCCTCGGCATCTTTCGCGATCTCGAGCATCGCGCGCGAGCGATCCGCGCCGTGCCAGACCGCCCCGTGACGCCGGAGTTGTGGTGCCAGTCGCCCGCCGCCGCACGGGACGTCGAGAGTCGCGCCGAGCTCGCAGTCGAGCCTGGACAGCAGCTGTTCGAGCAGCTGGGCTTCGGCGACCTGCCGCCTCGGGCTGCGAGCTGCGTAGTCGGCGGCCTTCCCCGGCCGCTCGTAGCGTGGCGAAGAGTCGCTCGTCACGACAGCGAGATCCTTGCACCGACGACGTCGCGGATGCGACGGGACGCCGCACGCCGGCAAGCGGCCGCGACGAAACGTTCGAGGAACGGGGCGACGAGCCCGGCATCGACGAGCGGTGCCCCGCCGGGCGAACGGAACAGACGCACGACTGCGCGTCCGACTTCGTAGTCGGTTGCCGGTGGGCCGGTCCGCGCGTTGTGGAAATCGATCAAGCTGTAGCCGCGGCCGTCCTCGAAGACGTGATCGAACCCGAGGTCGGGAAGGCACAGCCCGGCGGCGAACAGCGAGCCGAGCCGGTCCGCGAGATCGAGCAGCGGAGCCTGGGCGAGGTCGTCACGTTCGCACAACGGGCGCCCGGAGAGCTCGGCCGTCAACAAGAACGAGCGGCGCTCGAAGAACAGGCCGATGTCCTCGCCCCACGCCAGGACTTCGGGCACGCCCCAGCCGATCCGGGCGAGGGCTTCGATCACACCGACCTCGCGGGCGGCCTGGCTGCGGCATCGGGGACGACTCCATCGCAGCTTGATCGCGTTCTTGAGCTGGATGCCGTGGAACCGTTTGAGATACGCCGGCCCGAGGCTCGTGTCGACGTGCTCGACGTGGCGAAGGCGATTGCGGTCGACCTCGGGACCGTGGAACCGCGTCCACGCGGCGTCGAACGACAGGCCGTCGAGTTCGTGCAGGTCGGAGACTTTGGTTACGCTCGGCATCCGGGCGAACGCATGATCGCAAAAACAGGATTGCTACGCACTGGCACCCGGCCATGATTCCCCTCGAACCACATGAAGTCTCTCGACGCTGATCTCATTCGCCGCTTGCCGAAGACCGACCTCCACGTCCACCTCGACGGGAGCCTGCGACTCAGCACGTTGATCGAGCTGGCCAAGGAGAAGGGGGTCAAGCTGCCGTCGAGCAGCGAGGACGGCTTGCGCAAGCTCGTGTTCAAGCGCGCGTACCGCAACCTGCCCGAGTACCTCAAGGGCTTCGAATATACGGTCGCGTGCTTGTCGGATCCCGAGTCGCTGGAACGCGCAGCGTTCGAGCTCGCCGAGGACTGTTGGGAAGAGAACGTTCGCTACCTCGAGGTTCGATTCGCCCCGCAGTTGCACGTGCGACCGAACTTGACCCTCGAGCAGGTCATGGAGTCGGTGTGCAAGGGGCTGGCCCGCGCGAAGAAGAAGATCGATCGCCTCCCCGGTGTCCAGAGCGGCGCCGAGCCGGGTTTCCACGCGGGTGTGATCGTCTGCGCGATGCGGTTCTTCAACCGCCACTTCAGCCCGCACTACGAGGCGTACTTCAACGCGCTGCCGCACGAGCACGACAGCCGGATCTTCGCGCTCGCGTCGCTCGAGCTGGCCCGTGCCGCCGTCAAGGTCGCCGACAAGGGCCAGCCGATCGTGGGTTTCGACCTCGCGGGCCAGGAGCACGGGTTTCCCGCGGCCGATCACAAGGAGGCCTACCAGCTCGTGCACAACCACTTCCTCGGCAAGACCGTGCACGCCGGCGAGGACTACGGGCCCGAGTCGATCTTCCAGGCGATCACCGAGTGCAACGCGGACCGCATCGGCCATGGTACTTGGCTGTTCTCGACCAAGAAGATCCATGACCGATCGATCAAGGACAAGAAGGAGTATGTCGAGAGCCTCGTGCGTTTCCTCGGTGATCGCCGGGTCACGATCGAGGTGTGCCTGACCTCCAATCAGCAGACGATCCCCGAGCTGCGCGACAGCCTGTCGCGACACCCGTATCGCAAGATGCGACAGGCGCGGCTGTCGACGACGTTCTGCACCGACAACCGGCTCGTGTCCAACACGACGGTGACCGAGGAGGTCGTCAAGGCCGTCGAGACGTTCAAGCTGTCCCCGAAGGAGCTCAAGGACCAGCTCGTGTACGGGTTCAAGCGCAGCTTCTTCCCGGGGTCCTACCTCGAGAAGCGGAAGTACGTGCGCGCGGTCATCGACCACATGCAGAGCCTTCTCGAGGCGTGAGGCGTCGCCTGGGTCAATTCTGCGACAGCCGCTCGTACAGCCAGACGAATGGCTCGCGCTTGGGCTGCGGAATCAACTTGCCGAGCTCCTTCTGAATGGCCTGCATCGGCTTCAGGAGCTTGACGCGCTCGTCGTTGTACTTGCTGTAGACCGCGGAGTACGTGGTGCGCCACTCCTTGCTCTTGGGGTCGAGTCCGGCGGTCGCCTGTTTGGCCTCGTCGCTGATCTTTCGCAGGAACGCCGAGCTCTTCTGCTGCGCCTTCGCGAGCTCCTTGCGCAGCTTGGCGACCGTGGCCTTCTCGGCGTCGTTGAGCTTCTTGCCCTTGGGGGTCCACATCGAATACGCGCCGACGATCAAGTCCAGGTCGCCGTCACCGTCGTAATCGACGACATCGGCATAGAGTCCGGCATTGGGTCGTGAGCACTCGGTTCCGCCGTTCGAGTGCGGTTCGATCAGTGGCTCGAGTGCGCCGAAGACAGGCTTGCCCACCTCTCCCTGGTTGCGGGCGAGGTAGACACCGCCACCTGTGCCGTTCTGACTGTAGCTGTCGCCGAAGCTGCCGGCGATCAGATCCAGGTCGCCGTCGCCGTCCCAGTCGACGAGCCGTGGGGCGGTCATCTTGTGTGCCAGCGCGAACGGTTGGCCGCCGGCCATGACGGGGATGCACTTGCCGGTGAACTTCGGCTCGGCGTTGCTGCCCTCGTTCATCTGCCGGTAGAGGTGACCGTTCTCGTAGCTCCCGAGCAGCAGGTCGTAGTCGCCGTCCGCGTCCCAATCGAAGGCCAGCGCCGAGATGCAGCGCTCTTGGACGGCCTTGCCGATCGAACGATCGGTGGTCTGGTGCTCGCGATCCTCGTAGTTCCAGAACGACGAGATCAGGATCCGTTTCCCGTTTGCGTCCTTGAGCCGGACCGGTTCGCTGAATCCCTCCTTGCTCCCGTAGCTGATATGCGGCGATCCGTCGAACGTCGCGCTGAGGTAGTCGACATGGCCGTCGGCATTGAAGTCCACAAACTGTGAACCCATGCCGATGCATCACCAGTTGTGGAACTTGAGCTGCTTCCCGTCTCGGTCGAGAAGCGGTTCCTCCTTGCCGAACACGCCGGGTTTGCCGGCGACGCCGGGCGCGAACGTGACCTTGCCGAGGAGGTCACCGACGACGATGTCGAGCGTCCCGTCGCCGTTGACGTCGTGAAACACCGGCGACGGATAGTACCGTCCGGCGCCGAGCAGCTTGTCCCCTGCATGGACCCGCTTCGGTGCAGCGAACTTGATCTGGGCGAGTGCTTGCGCCGCGACAGGGCTTCCGAACACGGCACACGCCAGCGACGGCGCGATCAGCTTGGTCAGGTTCATGGTCGTCACTCCGAGAAGAGTCGTTGAACCCTCCCAGAGTGTCGACTCGACACCTGGACTTCAATCCCCGCCGTCGCGGAGGAATGCCTCAGGTGCCTTGCGCCAGCGTCTCGACGAAGCGATCCGTCATCCCCGAAACGTAGTCGCAGACGGTTCGCTCGAGGCCGTCTTCGTCGATCCGCTTGCGGAAGCGGTTCGGGAGTCGCTCGGGTGAATGCAGAAACTGCTCGAACAGTCGCTCGAGCTTCGCGGTGGCTTCGTCGATCGACGCGAGCACGTCCGCGTTCTTGTAGAATCGATCGCTCAGCACACCGAGCAGCGCGAGCAGCTGTTGGCTGCGTTGCTTCGAGTGAGCCGCGAGATACCATCCGAGCTTTCTTGCCGCCTCGGGCTCGCGCGGCTGCAGCTCGTCGGTGATGCGCTCGTCGGTCGTGTTGACGATGTCGTGGATCAGGATCGAGATCATGCAGCTCACGGTGCGCCGCATCAGGATCACCTCGGTTGCATCGCCGGCGTCGAGGCTCGAGACTTCCCGTTCGGCCTGCGCGAGCGCCTCGGCCGGCAGGTCGAGCCCCGCGAAGTCGTCGAACGTGCAGCAACCCGAGCGAATCGCATCCTCCATGTCGTGGCTGACGTAGGCGGCGCGGTCGCAGAGATCGACGATCTGGCCTTCGAGATAGGGCGTGGTCTTGCGCGGCAGGTCGTCCGCCAGCGGGAAGCCCTCGGGCACACGTCCCTTGAGCAGGCCGATGCGCGTCTCGTAGCACAGGTTGAGCCCGACGCGCTTGGGAAACCGCTCCTCGAGCAGGTCGATGATGCGCAGACCCTGAGCGTTGTGGCGAAAGCCGCCATGACCCTTGACCAGCTCGTCGAGCGTGCGCTCGCCGGCGTGCCCGAACGGCGGGTGCCCGAGGTCGTGGGCCAGCGCGACCGCCTCGGCGAGGTCGCTATTGAGGCCGAGCGTCAGGCACGCCGAGCGCGCGAGCTGCGACACCTCCATCGTGTGCGTCAGCCGCGTGCGATAGTAATCGCCGGCGGTGGCCGGCAGCACCTGTGTCTTCTGCTGCAGCCGCCGGAACGCGCCGGAGTGGAGGATGCGGTCGCGATCGCGCTGGAAGCACGTCCGCAGCGGGTCCTCCGGCTCGTCGAGCCGCCGCCCGCGGCTGTTTCGCGCGAGCACGGCCTGCGGGCCCAGGATCCGGATCTCTCGCTCCTCGAGGTCTTCCCTGTTGAACACGTCTACCGCCTGCTCCGGATCATAGGGCATCGAGTTTGCGACGTCGGGAGGACTGTGCTTATTCTTTCGTTGTAGACCCCTTCCGCGATCACCTCAGGAGCCTCCGCACGTGACCGATCCGCTTGCCCTTTCCGAGACCATCCAGGCAGAGAGTGCCTTCCTCCGTGACGTCCAGACCTCGCTCGGCAAGGTCCTCGTCGGGCAGGAGGCGATGGTCCGGGGCCTGCTGCTCGGCTTGCTCGCGGACGGCCACGTGCTGCTCGAAGGCCTGCCTGGCCTCGCCAAGAGCCTCGCAGTGTCGTCCCTTGCAACAGCCGTCGGCGGCCGGTTCCAGCGCCTGCAGTTCACCCCCGACTTGCTGCCGGCCGACGTCATCGGCACGCAGGTCTACAACCCGAAGACCGGCGAGTGGGACGTCAAGGAAGGTCCGCTGTTCGCCAACATCGTCCTCGCCGACGAGATCAACCGCGCCCCGGCGAAGGTCCAGTCGGCGCTGCTCGAGGCGATGCAGGAGCGGCAGGTCACGCTGGCCGGGGAGACACGCATACTGCCCGAACCGTTCCTGGTGCTGGCCACGCAAAACCCGGTCGAGCAGGAAGGCACGTATCCGCTGCCCGAGGCCCAGGTCGATCGGTTCCTGCTCAAGGTCGTGCTCGGCTACCCGGACCGTGACGACGAGCTCGAGATCGTCAAGCGAATGGGCCCGCTCTCGCGTCCGCCGCAGGTCGTCCAGGCCACGAGCCTCGGCCAGATCCTCGAGGCCCGGCGCGCGGTCAACCAGATCTACCTCGACGACAAGGTGCTGGCGTACATCGTCGATCTCGTCATGGCGACACGCGAGCCCGCCCGGTTCGGCCTCAAGGATCTCGAGCCGCTGATCCTCTACGGAGCGTCGCCGCGCGCATCGATCGCGTTGTCGCGATGCGCTCGCAGCCACGCATTCATCGAAGGGCGCGGTTTCGTGACCCCGCAGGATGTCAAAGCCGTCGGCTACCCGGTCCTGCGCCACCGCGTTCACGTGACCTACGAAGCCGAAGCCGAGGAGCTCGACAGCAAGAAGATCCTCGACCGGATTTTCGATCACGTTCCCGTTCCCTGACCGCGAGATGACGGAAGCAGACACAAGTCGCGCTGCCGTCGACCCCGAGCTGTTGCGGGAGGTTCGACGGATCCAGATCCGCACCGATCGACTCGTGACCGATGTCGTCGCCGGCGGCTACCACTCTGTCTTTCGCGGGTCGGGCATCGAGTTCGACGAGGTCCGCGAGTGGGTCGAAGGTGACGACTTCCGTTCCGTCGACTGGAACGTGACGGCCCGCACCGGGCGTCCGTTCGTCAAGAAGTACGTCGAGGAACGCGAGCTGACGATCCTGTTCCTTCTCGATCGCTCGCGCTCGATGAGCTTCGGCACCGCCCGGATCGAAGACGTGCCGAAGAGCCTGCGCCGGGTCGCCGTCGAGTTCTGCGCGTGCCTCGGGTTGTCGGCCAACCGCAACAACGACAAGGTCGGGCTGTTGACGTTCGGAGACGAGTCCGGCGCGGACGGCCGCGGCCACTTCGTTCGGCCGAAGAAGGGCCGCGTGCATCTGCTGCGCATCCTGCGCGATTGCCTCGCGCCGCTCGCACCGCACCCGCCGGCGGCGCCGGACGACGGAACGCGCCTGCGCGAAGCTCTGCGGTTCACCGCCCACGTGCTGCGCCGGCGCGCGGTCGTGTTCGTGCTGTCGGACTGGCTGTTCGACCTTCCCGAGAAGGAGCTGCGGCTGGTCGCGCGCCGCCACGACCTGACCATCGTCCCGTGCTTCGATCCACGGCTCGAGTCGTTGCCGCCCGCGGGTCTGATGCGGCTCACCGATCTCGAAACCGGTGAGGTCCAGGTCGTCGACACCTCGTCGGCCGAGGTTCGCGAGGCGTATGCCCGAAAGATGCGGGCGCGCCGCGACAAGCTCCATGACAGCGCGCGGCGCCTGGGGGCCGACTGGCTCGAGCTCTCGACCGCGGAGTCCGTGTCGTCGGCCGTCGTCGGGTTCTTCCGCAGGCGGGAGCTCGGAGGTGCCGGCCGATGATCGCGCGAGCCGTCTCGCTGGCCGTGATCCTCGCGACCGTGTCCTGCGGAGCGGGCGTCGAGCCGCCGCAGAGCCTTCCGGTTGGTCGCCTCGTGCTGCACTGGACCGGAGCCAAGACAAAGGTAGCGCTCGGAGCCGAGTCCACGCTCACGCTGTGGCTGCGCGCCGACAAACAGGCCAAGGTCTCGCCACCCGAGGTGCTCGCGCAGCTGAGCGACGTCGGAGGGCTCTCGGTCCGCGCGCTCGGCGAGGGGCGGTGGACCGAACGAGAGGACCAGCGCATCTGGTCGCGCGACTACGCGCTGCAATGGCTGCGTCTCGGCCAGCAGAAGCTCGCCCCCGTCACGGTCGAGGCAACGATCGGCGACGAGAAGCTCGACGCAGCGAGCGAGGAGTTGACGTTCGAAGTCGCGTCGGTCCTCGACCACCCCGACACGGCCGCGGAGGTCCCCAACGGCCTGATCGTGGATCCGCCGCCTCGCGCCTGGTGGCCGTTCGTGCTCGCCGCGGTCGCGATCGGCGCGACCGTCCTGCTCGTGCGCCGCTGGTTGCGCTCGCGGCCGGCTCCCGAGCCGAGAATCCCGGTCGTATACGCGCTCGCTCCCGATCAGCGGGCGCTCGATCGCTTCCGTGACATCGAACGCCGGCTCGTCGAGCATCGCATCGGCCAAGAGGAGCTCGTCGTCGAGGTCTCCGAAACGCTACGCCACTTCATCCAGGACGGCCTCGGACTGCAGAGCGTGTTCCGGACGTCCGAGGAGTTCCTGTCCGCGGCGTCGACGCAGATCGCCCTGCCGGGGCAGCTCGCGCTCTCGGTGCGCGGGTTCCTCGAGCAGTGCGACCTCGTCAAGTTCGCCGCGCAGCGTCCGAGCCTGGAGCTGTGTCAACGGCTCATCGCGACCGCGCGCGAGTTCGTGCTGACCACGCGCGAGAGCGCGGCACCGGAGCCGGCGGAGGTTGCCGATGGGTAGGGACTGGCAAAACGAGGTTCTCGGGTTCTCGTTCGCCGACTCGTGGGCGCTGCTACTGGTGCCGATCCTGATCGGGTTCTGGATCTGGCGCAGCCGTCGCCGGGGACCGGCGATCGGCTATCCGTCGCGGCTGCTGCTGGATGGCTTGCCGGTGACCTGGCGCGTGCGTCTGGCGGCGATCCCCCGGCACTTGTTCGCGCTCGGGCTCGTGCCGATCTGCCTCGCACTCGCACGCCCGCAGAAGCTCATGCGGTTGCCGTCCTATGCGAAGGGCATCGACATCCAGTTGTGTCTCGACGTTTCCAGCTCGATGTCGGCGCGGGACATGGACAAGGACGGCGAGCGCAGCCGACTCGAGGTCGCAAAGGCCGTCGCCAAGCGGTTCATCGACGGGAGGCCCAACGACCGCATCGGACTGACGGTCTTCGCGCTCTTCCCCGATCTCGTGTGTCCGATCACGCTCGACCACGCGGCCCTGTGGCGGTTTCTGGAGCCCGTCCAACACAAACGGCCGAACGACCCCGAGGATCGCACGGGCATCGGCGGCGGGCTCGCGAGTTGTGTCAAGGTGCTCGAGAAGAGCGACGCCCAGAGCAAGGTCGTGATCCTGCTGACCGACGGGGCCGAGAACGTCAACTGGGTGCCTCCTAGCGAGGCTGGGAAGCTCGCGGCCGACGCCAAGATCCGCGTCTACACGATCGGGATCGGCCGGGGCATCCGCGACCCGCTGTTCGGCGTGCGCAAGCCGGACTTCTCGGCGCTCAAGGGCATCGCGAAGACGACCGGCGGCATGTTCTGGGAAGCCGACGACGAACACGCTCTCGACCAGGTGTTCGACAAGATCGACAAGCTCGAACGCAGCGAGCTCAGCGATCCGGTCTACCTCGCCGAGGAGATCTACTTCCCGTTCCTCACGGTCGGGGCCGCGTTGCTGTTCCTGTCCTTCGTGTTGCGGTTGACCTGGCTCGCGGAGTTGCCATGAAGGACTTCGACCTCCTGCATCCAGAGCGATGGCCGTTTCTGCTCGTGCCGGTCCTGATCCTCGTGCTCGGGTGGCTGCTCGCGCGCCGCCGCCGCCGGGACCTCCACCGGTTCGGAGATGTCCGCGACCACCCGATCCTGCTCGCCGACGCGGGACCGGTCCGCCGGCGCACGCAGCTCGTGCTCGAGGTCGTGGGGCTCTTGCTGATCGCGATCGCGGCGCTCGAGCCGTCACTGGGCTACGCGCTGACGCGGGTCGAACGCCGTGGCATCGAGCTCGTCATCTGTCTCGACACGAGCCGATCGATGCTGGCCACCGATCTCCCGCCGAGCCGTCTCGAGCGAGCCAAGCAGCACCTGCGTGGGATGCTCGCAGAGCTGCAGGGCGATCGGGTCGCGCTGATCGCGTTTGCCGGCGATGCCAAGATCGTGTGCCCACTGACCCACGATCTCGCCGCCTTCGAAGGCCTGCTCGCCACTGTCAGCGAGACGACGACGCGACGCGGGGGAACCAACCTCGGCGAGGCCCTGAGGTCCGCGCTCAGCATCTTGCCGGCCGACCAGGAGACGAGTCAGGCGATCATCATCCTCAGTGACGGCGAGGATCTCGAGGGACAGGGCCAGCACGAGGCGTTGCGGGCCCGCTCGCGCGGGATCCGTGTTCACACGATCGGTTACGGCTCTCCCCGAGGTGCCAAGATTCCCGACGGCAATGGCGGATTCCTCGTCGACGAGCATCACAACGAGGTCATCAGCCGCATGGACGCGCAGGGCCTGAGAACGCTGGCCGAGTCGTGCGGGGGGGAGTTTCTACCAGCCGATGCCGTTCTCAACCCGGTCGTCGAGCTGCTCGAGAAGCGGATCCGAGTCATGCACAAGCGCCGGTTCGAGAATCTCGAGAAGAAGCGGGCGCGATCGCGGTTCCAGTGGGCCTTGCTGCCGGGGTTCGTCTTGTTGCTGTTGGCATTCCTCGATCCGGGCAGACGCCGGGCGCTACCGACAAGCTGACCGACTATGCTCTACTCGATGCCGAACCGAACGAAGTCGTGCCTCGCGTTGCTGCTGTCGCTCGTGCTCGTCGCGCCGGCAGTCGCCAGCGACCGCGCCAAGTTCAGTGCCGGCGTGCAGCTCTTGCGTGAGGGCAAGCCCGTGCAGGCGCTTGCCAACCTGACCGCTGCGGAGAAGTCGTATCCGGAGGGAAGCGTGCCCGTGGAGCTGCTCGCCGATCTTGCTCTCGCGGCCTGGCACAGCGGCGAATCCGGGCGGGCCGAGACCTATGCCGAGCGGGCGGCGGCCCGCGATTCGCAATTCGCGTTCCTGCGCGACACGATCGTCGGCGCCGCGAGGCTCGAGGACGCGCGCGCGGCGATGGCGCCCCAGGCCAAGGGGCAACCCGGCCACGCTCCGAGCCCGCAAGCCGCTCCTGACATCGCCAAGGCCAAGGAGCACGTCGATCGATCCGTCGCTTCGTTCGAGCGCGCCGTCGGCGTGCGCCCGGGTTCGAAAGAGGCCCGCAACAACCTCGAACGCGCACTGCTGCTGAAGAAGAAGATCGAAGAGCTCGAGAAGCAGCAGAAGGACAAGAAGAAGGACGACGACAAGAAGAACGAGAAGAAGAAGAAGGACGACAAGAAGAAGGACGACCAGAAGGACAAGAAGAAGGACGACCAGAAGAAGGCCGAGCAGCCTCCGAAGCCCAAGCCGAACCCGCAGAAGGACCAGAAGGACCAGAAGGACCAGAAGCCGCAGAAGAAGCAGAAGCAGCAGAAGCAGAACCAGCAGAAGCAAGGCCAGCAGAAGCAAGGCCAGCAGAAGCAGGGCCAGCAGCCCGCCAAACCGCTGAATCTGTCCGAGGAGCAGAAGAAGCGTCTACTCGAGCGACTGCAGCAGCTGATCCAGGAGAAGCTGAAGTACCGCAGCAAGCTCGTGCCCAAGCATCAGCCGGGGAAGCGAGACTGGTAGGTGGAGATGCGTTGGTGCCTGCTCGCTGTCCTTGCTAGCGCCGCGGCCCTCCCCGCGCAGAGCGTCGGCGTGCGCGGACCGGAGCCGGCGAGGGTCAAGCTCGGTGGTTCGGCGGACCTGCAGGTGATCTGCCAGGGCACGCACGACGCCCGGCTGCTACGCCCGGAACCTGTCAAGAACTTGACGTTCCAAATGTCCCGGCCCTCGCAGGCCACCTACCAGATCAACGGCGTCGTCACGATCTCGCTGACCTGGACCGTGCGCATTCGTCCCACGGCCAAGGGCACGTATCGCATCCCGCCGTTCCGAGTCCGGACCGGCGGCCGCGTCCTGAAGACCCGGGCGACAGAGATCGAATGTGTCGAGGACCTGCTCGGACCGAAGGTCAGCTTCGTGGATTTCGGCCTCACGCCCGAACGCCCCTACATTCACCAACCGATCGACGTGTGGGTCAGAATCGGGATCGAGAGCAAGATCGCCGACAGGCTCCAGGGCACGGACACACGGCGTGGACGCATCGGCTTGCAGGTCACGGCGCCGTGGCTCGACGACTTCCCCGGCACGGTTCCGGTCGAGGTCGGTGACTCAGGTAGCCGAGCCGTCGCGATCGTGCTCAACGGTGACTGGGCGAAGGCGACGCTGCTCGACAACGAGACGCGCAACGGACGCGACTACCAGGTCGTCGAGATCCGACGTCGGTTCCTGCCCAATCGGCCCGGACGTTACACCGTCGATCCGGCGTTCCTCGAGTTCTCGTATGTCACGCGCTGGCGCAGGGACTTGTTCGGCGATCCGGTCGCGGTCGCGAGCGAGCGAGGCTACAACCGCAGCCACAGTGCCACGCTGGAAGTTCGCCAACTTCCCGACGATGGGCGTCCCGCCGATTTCACGAACGCTGTCGGCAAGTTCCAGCTGCACGGCGAGTTGTCGAAACGGAAGTTCAAGGCCGGCGAGCCGGTCAAGCTCGAACTCTACATCGCGGGCGACGGCAACTTCGAGTTCCTCGATGTCCCGGAGCTCGACTCGATGGACGGCTGGCACGTCTTCGGCAAGAAGGTCGAGCGTGCCGAGCATAGTGTGACCGCGACCTACGACCTCGCGGCGCTCGACCAGACCGTCAAGACCCTGCCGGGGATCTCGCTGCCCTACTTCGATCCCACCGCGTCGCCTCCCGAGTACGGTCGGGCGAAGACCGACGCGATCCCGGTCACGGTCGAGGGCTCGGCCACCGCAGGTGGGCTGGAGGCGTTGCCGAATACCGGAAAGGCGGTCACGCCGGGCATCGACGACATCTGGGACATCGACGAGGTCAAAGGCGATCCGCCGCTCGCGTTCGTCCCGCCACCGGAGCTCGCGTACGTCGTGTGGCTGTCGCCGGTGTTGCTGGCTGCGGCCTGGTTCGGGTTCTTCCGGCGGCGGGCGTGGTATCGCGACAACCCCGGCGCGCTGCGCAAGAAGCGGGCTGCGGGAAAGTACGAGCAGTCGCTCGCGGGCGAAGGTCCGCTGCGAGCGTTCTCGGTGTTCATCGCCGAACGGCTCGGTTGGGACGAGGGGGCGGCGGTTCGCGGTGACCTTGCCGAGCGACTCGAGCAAAGCGGCGTGTCGCGCGAGCTTGCGGCACGGACCAGCGGCCTGATGAGCCAGCTCCAGGCCTCGCGTTACGGCGGACCCATCGACGAGACCGGCCTCGCGGCAGAGGCTTCCGAGCTCGTGGTGCAAATCGACAAGGAGCTCGGCTCGTGATCCTCGCGCTCACACTCTCGCTCGTTCTGGCCGGGGCTGCGCAGGACGCGAGCTCGCAGGCGAAGCCGACCCTCGAACGCGCGCAATCGGCGTATCGCGACGGAGACTACGAGGGCGCGAAGCAGCTGTGGGAGTCGTGGTTGGCCGAGCGTCCGGCCGGTGACGGCCGGGTGTTCTACAACCTCGGCAACTGCGAGTATCGGCTCGGTGACTACCCGCGCGCGCTGTGGCGCTACGAGCAGGCCGAGCGGCTGCTCGGCGAGTCCAAGAGCCTGAGCTTCAACCTCTCGCTCGCACGGAGGCGGTTGTCGGTACACATGTCGCACACCGGCGGTCTGTGGGCCAGCGTGCGTGCGGCGGTCGCTTCGTGGCGGCCGGCGACCTGGTTCTGGCTCGGTGCCGTCCTGCAAGGGCTCGGGCTCGTCGTCTTGTGGCGGGTGTTCTCGCGCCCGACGCGGTTGCGCGTGACGTTGGTCGTTCTGCTGCTCGTGCCCGGGAGCCTCGCTGTCGCGCGGTCACGCTCGATGGACCTGAGCGCGCCGCGCGGCGTCGTTGTCCTGGCCGATCGCACGGCATTGCGCGCCGAGCCACGCGAGGAGCTCGACGCCGTGACGTGGCTCAACGCCGGCGTCAGAGCTCGGTTCCTGGCCGAGACGCCCGACTGGCTGCGCGTCCGCGTCGGCGACCGCGAGGGGTGGATCCCGCGCGACCGTGGCGGGGTGTTCTGAGCGACCGCCCGCACAGAACACCTTTGTCAAAGCACCCGGGAGCCAGTAGCTTGCAGCCATGACCTCGGATTACTGCGCTCGCCTGGAGGCACTCGTTTGCGAACGCGGATCCAGCCTCGTGCTCGGTCTGGATCCCCGGGTCGAGCGCCTGCCGCGCGGCTATGCGGAACAGGGTGCGGCCGGGGTTACGACGTTCCACGCCAAGCTGGTCGAGCTGTGTGCGCCCTACGTCGTCGGCATCAAGCCGCAGATCGCGTTCTTCGAGGCGCTCGGTGTCGACGGGCTGGAACGCTACGCGGAGACCTGCCAGCTCGGGCGGGAGGCCGGGCTGGTCGTCGTCGGCGATGTGAAGCGCGGAGACATCGGGTCCACGGCCGAGGCATACGCGAAGGCGCACTTCGAGTGGGCCGACGCGCTCACTCTGCATCCGTATCTCGGCACCGACTCGGTCGAGCCGTTCCTGGCCCGCTGCCGTGACTCGGGCCGCGGCGTGTTCGTGCTGACGGTGACTTCCAACGCGAGCTGGGCCGAGTTCCAGGACCTGCGCGTCGGCGACGGCACACCGGTCTATGTGAAGGTCGCCCAGGCCGTCGACGCGTGGAACGCGAGCTGTGGGACCGACACCGCGTTCGGCCCCGTCGGCTGCGTGGTCGGAGCGACGCATCCGGAAGTCCTCGCCCGCGTTCGGGCCAGCGCGCCGCGGTCGTGGCTGTTGCTGCCCGGTGTCGGTGCGCAGGGCGCGAGCATCGGCGAGCTCGCAACTGCGTTCGACTCGCGCGGACTCGGTGCGCTGCTCCCGGTCAGCCGTGGTCTGGCATCGTGCTTCGATCCGGGCGACCCAGCCTGGGAAGACAAGGTCGTCGCCCGGGCCAAGCAGCTCGTCGCGCAGATTCGAGCCGCCGTGCCCGTGCTGTCTGGCTGAAGCCATGCGAGTTGCTGGACGGGTCGGGTTCGCGAGTCTGCCGATGCCGAGCGTGTTCCTGTCGTTCGTGGACAGGGATCCGGCCTTGTTCGGGTTCCTTCCGACTCGCGCCGCGTCGCCCGCCGAGCTGCTCGAACGCGGCCAGGCGCGCATCGCGTATGCCCGGGCCGAGACCATGCGCCCGGCGTTGGTTGCCAACCTGCGGGATCATGCACAGCGCTTCGAAGCACCGGCCGCCGTGTTCGAGGCGCTCGACCGGCTGTCACGGCCGGGAACGATGGCGATCGTCACCGGGCAACAACCGGGCTTGTTCGGCGGGCCGATGTACATCTGGCACAAGGCCGCGACGGCGTTGCGGCTCGCGCGCGAGATCCGTGCGCAGCCGGGGGCGCCCGATGTCGTCACGGTGTTCTGGAAC
>Ga0055451_10000053_pt1 | contig 35311 bp, 29 predicted proteins | sample China_Galinas_PW_3_FD_57745 | JGI IMG/M metagenome (GOLD analysis project Ga0055451, IMG submission 57745) | Wetland microbial communities from San Francisco Bay, California, USA, that impact long-term carbon sequestration - China_Galinas_PWB_D2 | ecosystem: Environmental > Aquatic > Marine >... | reverse complement strand
TACGCGGCGGAGTTGGTCGGGGCGAGAGGATTCGAACCTCCGACCTCTTGCTCCCGAAGCAAGCGCGCTAGCCAAGCTGCGCCACGCCCCGACCCATGGTCATTTATCGGCCGCCGGGCCTTCCGGGATGCACCCGGGCCGGCGGCGTATCGAGCCGGGGAAGCATAGCTTACGGGGCGCTGGCTTCAAGGCTCGGCTGGGGAGTCGGCTTGGCGGGCTTCGTAGCGGAAGACGTTGCGGAGGGCTGCGTAGGCGTCGCGGCGCTTGAGGATGCCTACGAACTTGCCGTCTTCGACGACGGGCCAGGAGTGGACCTGGCGGTTGTCGAGGCGGGCCATTGCGTCGGTCAGGGGGGTTTCGGGGCTCAGGGGGTCGATCGGGCTCATCAGGTCGGCTGCGATGACCAGGCCGCGCAGGGCCGGGTCGTAGAGGATCTCGCGGACGTCGTGGGCTTCGATGACGCCTTTGAGGATCGTGCCCTCGTCGAGCACCGGGACGAGGTCGATGTCGGCTTCGGCGAGGACGCGGAGGACGTGGTCGAAGTCGAGGTTGACCGGCAGCGTCTCGGGGCGGCGGCGCATGACGAGGCCGACCGTCAGGTCGGCGGGCTGGGTCTGGTGGGCACGGCGGTAGCTTCCGACGCTTCTGCGCAGCTCGTGGCCGACGTCGCGCACGGCGGTCAGGACCGGGCGTTCGTCGGGGTTGGGGAGGAGGCTCGCGAGCTTGACCTCGCCGGCGCGGATCGCGACGCGGCGGGTCAGCCACGGGCCGATCAGCTCGAACAACACCACCGACGCGAGCGCGACGCTGCGCATGTGGTGGGTCCCGGGCAACGGCTCGAGCGCATGGACGAGGCCGAGCGCGACGCCGGCCTGGCACAGCAGCCCGCTGCCGAGGAACGCCGGAAGCTCTTCCCGCCAGCCCGACAACAGGAGGCCGAGGCGCGCGCCGAGAGTCTTGCCGAGGATGCGCGTCACCACGAACACGATCCCGAGCACGCCGGCCTCCGCGACGGCTTCGAGGTGCAGCTCGCGGCCGGACCCGACGAAGAACAGAACGTAGAGCGGGTACACCATCGCTTCGAGCGACGCGAACATCTCACGCGCGTGCGGCGACGCATTGGTCACGACGACACCGGCCGCGAAGCAACCCAGCATCGCGAGGTTGATCGCGCTGTCGTCGTCGAGCGCGAACGCGACGCCGAGGCACGCGAGCACGGCCAGCACGCCGATCATGCTGCGATCGCGCTTCGAGCCGAACCGTTCGAGGCCGATCGACGCCAGCGCGCCAACGGCAGCACCGAACCCGAGCATGAGCACCGCGGTCCCGGTCGCCTCACCGGCACCGTTGTTGCCGCCGACCGCGAGCGCGAGCACGACCGGGAACGCGAGCAGCGTGAACAGGTTGTTGAGCCCGACGAGCAGCATCGTGGACCGCGACGACGGGCCCTCGGCCTCGAGCTCGGACAGCGTCAACAGCGTCGCGCTCGGCGCGCTCGACGTCGCCAGAAGCGCCATGACACATCCCATCGCGAGGCCGACGCTCCATGCCGACGCCACCGCGACGAGCACATACGTCAACCCGATCTCGCACGCCGCGAGCATGAGGATCCTGGGTCCGAACCGGCGCACGGCCGGTAGCCGGAACTCGGCGCCGACCCGGAACAGGATGAATCCGACCGCCAGGAACGAGACGAGATCGAACACATGCTCGGTCTCGGCATGGAGCAACAGGTGTTCGAAGACCGTGCCATCGGGCGCGAGCCGCACGAGCACGTTGGGCCCGAGCACGACGCCGGCGAGCAGGAAGATCGTGACCTTCGGAACCCCGATCCGCTGGCTCAGGCGGGCGCCGGCGAGACACACGACCAACGCGATGGCCAGCGCGGGAAATGATGCGAGAAGCTCGTCCAAGTAGATCGAACCCGGTTCGGGGGCAAAGCGTCGTCGCAGACGCTCCGGCTGTCAATCGGGTCCGGGACTGATTTGGTGACGCTTGAACAACTCTTCGAGCACGACCGTTGCATAGCTGCCGGCCGGCAGCTCGAACTCGAGCCACAGCGAGCGCTCGCCGCGGGTCTCCTCCTCGCGAACGCTCGCGCCGTGCAGCGGCACGCGCAGCGGCCGCCTCCCGCCCTTCTGGGCGAAACTCCGCGCAAGCGCGAAGCTCTCGGCCGTGACCCCGAAGCGCGCGGCGATTCGGTCCTCGAGCTCGGCGACCTCGCCGGCCGGCCGTGCTGCGGCCGGGCCGAGCAGCGGCCCGCTCGGCGAGATCTCGAAGCTCGCGACCCGCTTGCGTTCGGCCGCGAGATCCTCGACGACGAACACCGCGCCGTTGCGATGCAGATAGGCGAGATCACCGAGCCGAACGTCATCGATCTCGAACAGCCGCTCGCGCAACACGGCGTTGAACACCTCGGACTGGACGGCCGACGTGCACAGCGACAGGAACCGGCGCGGCAACCGGCGCACAGCGCGGGTTGCGGTCGCGCCACCGGCCCACACGGCGAACGCGGGTCGCACGAGCCGATCGGTGATCCGCTCGGCGAGCTCACGCGGCGAACGCTCGCGGGCGTCGCTCGCCGACACGCCCGCGCAGCTCTTTGCGAGCTCGCGCAGGAAGCCGTCGAAGTCCTCGGCCAACAGCGCGCGCCCTAGCGCCGGCGTCGTCCCGAACCGGCCGAACCGCTGCTCTCCGAACGCGTTCGGCAATCCACGCTGCTCGAGGATCAACAGCGTCTCGCGCGCTCGGGCATGGTCCTGCGCCCCGACTCCGCGCACGCGCACGCAGAAACCATTGGCGCGCACGTGGCCGCGCTTGATCTTGTTGCCGTGGCGGGCGACCGACTGCACACGGACGCCGTCGCCGACGAAGCCCGCGAGCTGGTCCGGGTTGACGTGCTCCACCGACAGCGTCTGGCGCACGACGGCCTGCTTGTCCTTGAGCCCGGCGAAGCCGATGTCGCGCTCGGGCCGGCCGACGTGCGCGGCGACCTGCCGGACGGCGTCGAACGTGCTGATTCCGACCTTCTCGATCGTGACGAACACGTGCGTGCCCGTCCCCGAAGGCGCGTACGCGAGCCGCTCGGTCACGACGAAATCGCTCGGCTCGGTCTTCGCGACGCCGCTGATCCCCGGCACGGAGGCCGTCAGAAACTCGCGTGCATTCTCGTGCTCGGGCGCCATACCGGCATGCTACGCTCCGGCCATGGGTCAGCGCAAAGCACCTACCGTCCGGCTGCGCATCTCGGTCACCGGACGCCATCCGCGGTTCTTCAGAAAGCAGGTCCAGAAGCCGGCCGAGCCGATCCCCGCCGGCAGCCTCGTGTTCGTTCGCGACAAGACCGGCAAGCCCGTGGGCACCGGCTTCTACAACAGCCGCTCGACGCTCGCACTGCGCCTCGTCGACCACGGCAAACAGCCGGTCGGCCCCGAGGTCGTCGGCAAGCTGCTCGACGCCGCGATCGACCTGCGTGAGCGAACGCTCAAGCTTGGTGCGCGCGGCGACGCGTACCGACTCGTGCACGGCGAAGGCGACGGCATGCCGGGGCTGACGATCGACCGCCTCGGCCAGACCATCGTCGCCGAGCTGTCGATCAAGGGCCTCGAGGCGTTCATGGAGCGGATCGGGGAGCGCCTGCTCGAGCGCTATCCGAGCTCGCACCTCGTGCTGCGCGTGCCCAAGGACGCAGCCGAGCGCGAAGGGATCGACATCTCTGTCAGCCCGCGGGCCGCGCCGACGTGGCTGAGCGAGAACCGGATCCACTACCAGGTCACGCCCGGCGCCGGGCACAAGACCGGGTTCTTCTGCGACCAGCGCGACAATCGCGCGCGCCTCGGCCGCCTCGCCAGGGGCCGGCGCGTGCTCGACGTGTGCTGTAACGGCGCGGGGTTCGCGATGCACGCGGCCAAGAACGGAGCCGCCCGCGTGCGCGCGATCGACCTCGACGAGAACATCCTGGAGGTCGCCAAGGCCAACGTGCGGCGCAACCATCTGTCCATCGATCTCGCCCACATCGACGCGTTCGACGAGCTACGCGCGCTCACGCCCGGGCAGGTCGACTGCATCGTCCTCGACCCGCCGTCATGGGTGGACTCGAAGGCCGACTACGAGCGCGGCGCGGCCCGCTACCGCGACCTCAACCGGCTCGCGATGCAGGCGCTCGCACCGGGCGGGTTGTTGTTCACGTTCTGTTGTTCGGGCCTCGTGCAGGCCGAAGCGTTCCTGCACCTCGTGCGCGACGCGGCCGCGCAGGCGCGCCGCGATGCCCGGATCCTCGAGCTGACCGGCCCCGGCCCCGATCATCCAATCGCGCTCGAATGCCCGGAGACGCGATATCTCAGCGGAATCCTGCTCGAGCTTCGCTGACGCGCGCCGGCCGGCTATTCTGTCGCGAACGCTGCCATCACGCTGCCATGACCAAGACTGCTTCTGTGTTCCTCTGCCTCTCCGTCTCGCTCGCGACCGCGTGCGCGAGCCAACCCGACAGGGCCGCAACCGGAAAGGGCCTGCTGTCGTTCGACCGCGAACCGCCGGAGGGAGCCAAGGTCTACGAAGCACCCGTCTGGACCGTCGGCGACCACTTCGTCTACAGGCGCGGCGGCCGCGTCCGGAACGACTTTCGCGTCGTCGACGTCAGCGAAGCCGGCTTCGTGCTCGAAGAAACCGGCAGTCACGTCTACCAAAAACTGACGCGAGGACTCGCTGAGCTTGCCCGCGTGGCGCCTGACAAGAACCTGCACCGTGTGCTGTCACCGGCGGACTTTCAGCTCAGCTTCCCACTATGGGTCGGCAAGAAGTGGAGCTGCAACTTCATCGACCGTAGTCCCGATGGGCAGCGCGAGATCAACGCGAGCTATCACTGCGACAAGCTCGAGAAGATCGAGACCAAGGCGGGCACATTCGAGTGCCTGCGCATCTGGCGCACGGCACGGTGGGTCACGACCGAGCAGTTCTACGATCGGGTGTCGGTCGCCTGGTACTCCCCCGAGGTCGGCTTCTTCGCACGACGACTCGAGGGAGACCAGTTGTTCGAGCTCGAAGAGTTCGAGCACCAGAGGAAGTGAGCTTCCTCCGGAGAAGCCAGGCTTACTTGCTTCCGGCGCTCTCGACCTTCATCCATGAACCGGTGCCGACGAGCATGCTGTTCATGTAGCCGTCGCTACCGAGGAACTCGGCGTGCTTGAAGCCGGTGCCCTTGCCGTCCCAGGCGTCCTTGATCCAGAAGTGGTACGCGTCGGTGACGAGGAAGTCGCCGGCCATCGCGACCCAATCGGCCAGAGGAATGACTGGGATGACCCAGAGTGCGGCCGAGATCCACGGGCTCTCGGTGTAGAGCTTGGCATCCCAGTCGTCGACGCTGCGACGAAGCTGGTGCGGGCCAGCGAAGCACGACGAGAAGGAGAACGACAGGCCGACCGTCAGCGCGAGGGCGAGGCAGGCCTTCTTGAAGAATGACTTCCGCATGTGCAGATGCTCCTGGAAAGGTAACTGTTCCGGAAGCACCGATGGCATCGCCGCTCCGTGCTCCCCATGCCGCCACAGGGTAGCGTGGGATCCGTACACGTCCAGAAACTGCCCGGGTTTGACGCGATAGAAACGTGCCCGTGTCGGGAACCTTAACCGCGGAGCTCGGCGCTCAACCCAGCGCAGGCCTCCCGCACGCGACTGATGTAGCGCTCTTCGTCGGCGGCCTCGAGCGTCCGCTTGTCCGAGCCGAGCACGACCGTGAAGTTGAGGCTCTTCTTGGACTCGGGCAGCCCCTTCCCGCGGTAGACCTCGAACAGTCGGACCCGGCGCACGAGCTTCGGATTGGCTGCCCGCAGCATGCCTTCCATGTCGGCGACCCGGACCGATTCGGGCACGAGAAACGCGAGGTCGACCGGCTGCTCGGGGAACTTCGGAATCGGTTGATACGGCACAGGCCGCGACTCCACCGCGAGGAGGCCGCGGACGTCGAGGCTGAATGCAGCGACCCCGCCGTCGCGACCGAGATCGAGGGAAAGGGCTTCGCAGATTCCGGGATGGATCTCGCCAGCGTACGCCACGAGGTCGTCGTCGTGACGCCAGCACGCGGTCTTGCCAGGGTGCATCCACGCCGGGGGCTCGGCCATCGCCTCCGGGCGCAGGTCCTGGCGGCCGAGCCGGCGCAGCAGGTGATCGAAGTGCCCGCGCACGCGCGCGAGCGGCGCGGTCGTTGCACTGCGCCGATCCGCGAACACGGCGGCGACCTGGTGCACCTCCGACGGCAGGCGCCCGCGGACCTCGCCGCCGACGACGCGCTCGTCGCCGGGCGTCTCGGGGCGGTAGCCCTTGCCGACCTCGAACAGCGGAACGACTTCGCGGTGGCGGAGGTTGGTTTCGAGCGAACCGAGCAGGCCCGGCAGCACGTCGCGCCGCACGCGTGACATGTGCGTCGCGATCGCGTTCGTGACGCGAACGTAGTCGAGGTCTTCGAGCCCGAGCACCGTGCACAGATCGTCGGGCAGGAACGAGTAGTTGTAGGCCTCCAAGTAGCCGCAATCGCTCGCGAGGACGTCGCGGATCGTGCGCACGAGCGCGAGCTCGGGGTCGCGCCGCTGGGCGAGGATCGGGGTCAGCGGCGCGGCCGGCTCGATGTTGCCGTACCGGTAGCGGCGGCCGATCTCCTCGATCAGGTCTTCCTCGATCTCGATGTCCTTGGTCGCGCGCCATGACGGAACCGCGACGTCGAAGCTCGTGTCGCCCGCGCTGGCGGTCGTCGTCACGGCGAAGCCGAGCGGCTCGAGGAAGCCGCGCACGGACGCCTCGTCGAGCTCGACGCCGAGCACCTTGCCGGCCTTGGAAAGGTGCAGGCCGATGGTGCGACCCTCGAAGCTCCAGCCCGACGGCTCGCGGACCGGGCCGGCCGCGCGGCTGCCCGGCACCATCTGCTGTAGCATCGCCGAGAACTTCCTGGCCCCGCGCAGTGCGAGCCCCGGGTCGAGGCTCTTCTCGAACCGCGCCGACGACTCCGAGCGCAGGCCGAGCCGCACGGACGTCCGGCGAATCGTCGTCGCGTCGAAGCTCGCCGACTCGAGCAGCAGGGACGTCGTGTCGGGTTCGACCATCGAGCCTTCGCCGCCCATGACTCCGGCCAGCGCGACCGGACCTCGGGCGTCACAGATCAACAGGTCGCTCTCGCCGAGCTCCCGCTCGAAGCCGTCGAGCGTCGTGATCGTCTCGCCGGGCCTGGCCATGCGCACGTCGATCGCCGGCCCGTGCAGCCGCTCGAGGTCGAACGCGTGCAGCGGTTGCCCGAGGTCGTAGAGCACGAAGTTGGTCAGGTCGACGACGTTGTTGAGCGGGCGCTGGCCGATCGCGAGCAGCAGATAGCGCATCCAGTCGGGGGCCTTTTCGATCTTCACGTCGCGCAGCACGAGCCCGTTGTAGAGCGTGCACGCGCTGGCGCTGATCGTGACCGGGATCGTCTCGCCGTCGGCGGGGATGCCGTCGTCGATCCCTTCGAGCCAGTCCGTGAGCGGCCGGTCGTAGGTCGCGGCCAGCTCGCGGGCGAAGCCGTAGTGGCCCCAGAGATCGGGCCGGTGCGTGATCGACTTGTTGTCGATCTCGAGCAGCGTGTCGCGGACCGGCAGTACGTCGGTCAGCGCGGTCCCGGGTGCGAGACCGTCGTCGAGGACGAGGATGCCGGTGTGGTCTTCGGACAGACCGAGCTCGCGCTCGGAGCAGATCATGCCGAGCGAGACTTCGCCGCGGATCTTGCCCTTCTTGATCTTCGTGCCGTCGGGCAGCCGCGTGCCGATGCGGGCGAACGCGATCTTCTGCCCCTGCGCGACGTTGGGCGCGCCGCACACGACGGCCAGGAGCTCACCGCCGCCGTCGTCGACGCGGGTCAGCGACAGCCTGTCGGCGTTCGGGTGACGATCGCACTCGACGACGTGACCGACCACGACCTCGGCGAGCGCGGCACCAAACGGCTCGATGCCCTCGATCTCGGCCGTGGACAGCGTCAGGTCGTCGGCGATCTTCTCGGGCGAGAGGTCCGAGAGATCGACGTAGCGTTTCAGCCAATTGATGGACAGGAGCACGGTCGTCCCTCACACGGTCTGGAACTGTTCGAGGAAGCGCAGGTCGCCGCCCGTGAAGTCACGGATGTCACTGATCCCGTAGCGGACCATGACGAGGCGCTGCAGCCCGAGCCCGAACGCGAAGCCCGTCCACTCGTCGGGGTCGAGGCCACCCGAACGCAGGACGTGGGGATGGACCATGCCGCACGGCAGCATCTCGATCCAACCCGACTGCTTGCACGTCTTGCACCCGTTGCCGGCGCAGAACGGACAGTTGACATCGAGCTCGAAGCCCGGCTCGACGAACGGGAAGAACCCCGGACGCAGGCGGACCTCGATGTCGCGATGCAGGATCTCGCGCAGGCACGTCTTCATCGTGTAGATCAGGTGCGCGACCGAGATCTCGCGATCGACCATGAGACCTTCCATCTGATAGAAGGTGTGCTCGTGGCTCGCGTCGACGGCCTCGTTGCGAAAGCACCGCCCGGGCACGACGCACTGGATCGGCGCGCCGAAGCGTTCCATCGCACGGACCTGGACCGGTGACGTGTGCGTCCGCAGCAGGTTGCCGTCGTCGAGCCAGAACGTGTCCTGGCTCTCGCGCGACGGGTGATCGGGCGGCGTGTTGAGCGCGTCGAAGTTGTAGTACTCGAGCTCCACGTCGGGGCCGTCGAGCCACCGGAAGCCGAGGCCGTGGAACAGGTCGACGAGCTCGTAGGTGATGCGAGTGATCGGGTGCATGACACCGGTCACGAACTCCTCACCGGGCTCGGTCGGGTCGAACGACGCGCCCGAGAGCATGGCCGCGAGAACGGCGCCCTTGACCTCGGTCTCGCGCTCGGCGAGCCGGGTCGCGAGCTCGCTCTTGAGCTCGTTGACGGCCTTCCCGAACGCCGGGCGCTGCTCGGCGGGCAACGAGCCGAGGCTGCGCAGCTGCTGGGTCAGCTCGCCCTTCTTGCCGAGGTAGCGCTGCTCGACGGCCTTGAGCGCGGCCGGATCGCCGGCCTCGTCCATGGCCTGAAGCGCGGCGTCACGGATCTGTGCAAGAGCGTCGTTCATCCATCCTCCTCGGAACTGTCCGCCCGGGACGAGGCCCGAGCGGTGCGAATCGTGCCGAAGACGGCTGGTGGCTGGCTCGTTCTAGGACGCAGCCAGGGCCGTCTTCACCTGGTCGACGACGGCCGTAAACGCCTGCGGATCGTGGATCGCGAGCTCGGACAACTGCTTGCGGTTGAGGACGATCCCGGCCTTCTTCAAGCCGTGGATGAACCGACTGTACTGCAGCCCGTGGTTTTTCGAGGCGGCCGACAGTCGGGTGATCCACAGCCGCCGGAAGTCGCGCTTCTTGCGCCGGCGGTCGCGATACGAGCTTGCCTGGGCCCGGATGACGGCGACGGACGCGGCCCGGAGCAGGCGGTGACGGGCACCCGAGTAGCCGCGAACCCGCTTGAGGATCCGCCGGCGGCGCCGGCGGGACGCTGGACGACAACGAACGCGCATCGGATCAGGCCCCCATCAACCGGCGCATGTTGCGGGCCTGCAGCCCGACGACGAGAGCGCTCTTGCGGAGCTTGCGCTTCTGCTTGCGGCTCCGGCGCACCATCATGTGGCTGGTCAGCGCGTGGCCGCGCTTGACCTTGCCGTGCTTCGTGAGCTTCATCCGGCGGGCGACCGCCTTCTGAGTCTTGGCTTTTGGCATCGATCTCTTCCCTTGCAGGTCCGGCCAGCGCGAATCCGCGGCACGAACCGAGGTCCTCGCCGCGTAGGAGGCAGCCTGCGCCTCGTTCCAGTCCGGCGAAAAGGGCGGAGAGTTTACCGGAAGGGCGAGGGCCGGGCAACAAGAGGTCGCTCGCGGGCGGCAGAAAGCCGCCCGTCCGTGGCCGGGGTCAGGTCACGCTCGCCCCCGAGGCTGGCAGGTCGCCACTCACTCCTTGGACGGCGCCTTCTGCGGCTGCTTCTTGGTCCGCACGACGATCATGTTCATGCGCCGGCCCTCGAGGCGCGGCTCACGCTCGATCTTGGCGATGTCGGAGATGGCTTGGAAGAACCGATCCATGACGTCGAGTCCGACGTCGGGATGCGCCATCTCGCGGCCACGGAACAAGCACGTGACCTGGACTTTGTGGCCCTTGCCGAGGAACTCGCGGGCACGCTTCACCTTCACCTCGAGATCGCCGTCCGCGATCTTCGGGCGGACCCGGACCTCTTTGAGATGCACCTGATGCTGCTTCTTCTTCGAGGCGTGGGCCTTCTTCTTGTTCTCGTACTTGAACTTGCCGTAATCCATGATTCGGCAAACTGGTGGGCGCTGGTTCGCCGCGACCTCCACCAGGTCGAGACCTTTTTCCTGTGCGATCCGCAACGCGTCTTCGGTGTCCATGACACCGAGCTGGTTGCCTTCATCATCGATGAGAAAGACTTGCCGGATGCGAATCCGGTGGTTGACGCGGTAGGCCTCTCTTTGCGGCGCTTCTGGGCTATATCTCATTGACTCCTATCCGGCGGAAGGCTCCGCCTAGTCGAACTGTGTCGGGAAAGTGACCAACGCGGCGACCTTCGCCGCGGCGGCCTGGGTGGGACAGAAACTGCAAGAACGAATACCGGGCAGCGTCGCGCTGGGGTGAAGACGAGCTGAACGACGAGCTGGAAGTGGCCTGCCAGGCAGATCGGTGGCGCCCTTGCGACGGGGGGATTGTACCGAAAAACCGGATCGCGCGCAGGGTCCGGCGCCGACTCGGCCGCGGCTGCGATCGCGACGATTCTCCAGGGTCCCTTGTGATCTGATCCTCCTGCCAGCGGCGTGTCGGTCGGCCCCGCACTAACGGTGGTCGCCGAGACGGCGTTCGACCTCGGCCGCGAGATCCTGTGGCGTCATCGCGCCGAGATCGCCGTCCTCCCTATGTCGGACGGCCAGGGACCGGGACTCAAGCTCCTTGTCGCCGACGACGGCCACGAGCCGGATCTTGTGTTCCCACAGGTGCCTGCGGACCTTGGCCCCGACCTTTTCGGCCCCGACGTCGGCCTCGACTCGGACTCCGGCGGCCTCGAGCTCCCTGGCGGCCTCGGCCACGAACTCGGCGTGCCGTTCGCCGACACTCAAGATCGCGACCTGGACCGGGGCGAGCCACAGCGGAAAGCAGCCTGCGTAGTGCTCGATCAGGATGCCGAAGAACCGCTCGAGGGAACCGAGCAGGGCCCGGTGGATCATGATCGGCTGCACCCACTCGCCGTGCTCGTCCTGGTAGGTGAGCCCGAACCGGTCGGGCAGGTTGAAGTCGCACTGGATCGTCGAGCACTGCCAGCTGCGGCCGAGTGAATCGCGGATCTTGACGTCGATCTTGGGGCCGTAGAAGGCTCCTCCGCCTTCGTCGATCCCGTACGGCAGGCCGCTCTTGTCGAGGGTCGCCCGCAGCGAGGTCTCGGCCCGGTCCCAGAGCTCCCGAGCGCCGACGGCCTTCTCCGGTCGGGTCGACAGCTCCATCGCGAAGTCGTCGAAGCCGAACGCGCGCAGCATGTCGAGCACGAAACTCAGCACCCGCTCGATCTCGGCGTCGAGCTGGTCGGGGCGCACGAACAGGTGGGCATCGTCCTGTGTGAACCCGCGCACGCGCAAGAGCCCGTGCAGCACGCCCGCGGGCTCGTAGCGATACACCGTCCCGAGCTCGGCCCAGCGCATCGGCAGCTCGCGGTACGAGCGCCGGCGCGAACGGTACATCAGGATGTGGAACGGGCAGTTCATCGGCTTGAGCCGGTACGGCTGGTCATCGACCTCCATCGGGCCGTACATGTTCTCCTTGAAGAAGTCGAGGTGGCCCGAGGTCTGCCACAGGTCGGCCTTGGCGATGTGCGGGCTGTAGACGATCTCGTAGCCACCCTCGAGGTGGGCCTCGCGCCAGTACTCCTCCATCTTGTGGCGGACGAAGCCGCCCTTGGGATGCCACAGGACGAGCCCGCCGCCGTACTCGCCCATCGTCGAGAACAGGTCGAGCTCCTTGCCGAGGCGGCGGTGATCGCGCTTCAGCGCTTCCTCGAGCCGCTTCCGGTGCGCGTCCATCGCCTTCTTGTCGGCGAACGCGTGCCCGTAGACGCGGGTCAGCATCTTGTTGTGGGCGTCGTCGCCGAAGTACGCGCCGGCGATCGACAGGACCGCGAACCCGTCGCCGAGCTTGCCGGCGCTCGGGATGTGGGGGCCGCGGCACAGGTCGATGAAGCTCCCGTGCTGGTAGAAGGTGATCTCCTCGCCTTCGGGGATCCTCTCGATGATCGGGATCTTGTAGACGTCGTCGAGGTCCTTGGCGATTCGCAGCGCCTCCTGCTTGGAGACGACCTTGCGCTCGAACCTGGCGTCCTCCTTGACGATCTCGCGCATCTTCTCCTCGATCGCCGGCAGGTCGTCCTGGGTGATCGGTTCGTCGCCGAGGTCGAGGTCGTAGTAGAAGCCGTAGCGCTCGTCGTCGACGGCGGGGCCCTTCCACAGCTTGACGTGCGGGCGCATGCGCTTGATCGCGTCCGCCATGATGTGGGCACCGGAATGGCGCAGCATCTCGAGACCCTCGGGTGTGTCGCGCGTCACGAGCGCGATCTCGGCGTCGGCTTCGATCGGTTCGTAGAGGCCGCGGAGGACGCCATCCACGCGGATCCCGACCGCGTCGCGGGCGAGCTTCTTGCCGATGGACTCGGCAATCTCCATGCCCGTGACCCCGGCCGGATAGGTGCGCTTGGACCCGTCGGGAAGGGTGATTTGGATCTCGGATTGACTCATGAGGGGGGGGAGAGGATAGGACGCGGAGCCCGCGCTGAAAAGCGCGTGACACCATTCGTCCCCGAGACGATTGGTGCCACGAGTGGGCCAAATGGCACTATTTGTCCCCGAGACGATTGGTGTCACTAGCCGATGCGGTCCTTGCCGATGTACCTCCGCAGCACCTCGGGCACGCGCACGCCCCCGTCTTCGAGCTGGTGGCACTCGAGCAGCGCGATCAGGATCCGCGGGCTCGCGACGACGGTGTTGTTCAACGTGTGGCAGAACCGCGTCTTGCCGGCCTCGTCCTTGTACTTGAGCCCGAGTCGCCGGGCCTGGAAGTCGTGGAACCGCGAGGACGAGTGCGTCTCGCCGTAGCCGCTGCGCGACGGCATCCACGTCTCGATGTCGAACTTCTGGATCTGCGGCTGGCCGAGGTCGCCGCCGCACACGTTGACGACGCGATACGGCAGCTCGAGGGCCTGGAGCAGCTCCTCGGCGTTGTTGGTGATCGCGTGGTGGTGTTCGAGCGAGCGCTCGTTGTCGGCGACGTCGACGATGACCTGCTCGACCTTCTGGAACTGGTGCACGCGATACAGGCCCTTGGTGTCCTTGCCGTAGGTTCCGGCCTCGCGGCGGAAGCAGCAGGACTTCGCGATGTAGCGCTTGGGCAGCTCGTCGAGGTTCAGGATCTCGCCGCCGTGGTAGCTCGTGACCGGGACTTCGCCGGTCCCGATCAGGTTGAGCCCGTCCTTCTCGCACCGATAGGCCTGCTCTTCGCCGCCCGGAAAGTACGCGGTCCCGATCATCGCGGCGTCGCGAACCAGCAGCGGCACCGCGAGCGGCACGAAGCCCTTGGCGACCATGTGGTCGATCGCGAACTTGAGCACGGCCTCTTCGAGCAGGACGCCGTCGCCCTTGAGGAAGTAGTTGCGCGTGCCCGCGATCGACGCCGCCCGCGGGATGTCGATGATGTCGAGAGCTTCGCCGATCGCGACGTGGTCCAAGGGCTCGAAGTCGAAGCTCGGGACGTCGCCGACCCTGCGCACTTCGACGTTGTCGCGGTCGTCCGCGCCCTCGGGCACGTCGGGCGCCGGGATGTTCGGCAACAGCAGCGCGATCTCGTCGCGCCGGGCCTTGAGCTCCCGCTCCCGATTGCCGAGCTCGGTCAGGGCGTCCTTGAGCTCCCTCTGCTGCGCGATCAGCTTCTCGCGCTCCTCGGGCGAAGCGCCGCCGACCCGCTTGCCGAGACGCTTCTGCTCGGCGCGCAGGCCCTCGACTTCGGGTAGTACGGCACGGAGCTGCTCGTCGACGGCGAGGAACTCGTCGACGTTGTCGTCACTCGGAATGCGCTTGAGACGCCCGGCGGCTTTGACCTGGTCGGGGTTCTCCCGGACCCATTTGGGATCGAGCATGGGGCTGATATTGCCGCAACCGCGGCGTCCGGACTACTGCAAATCGGCTGGCCGGCTGCGCACTACTTCCAGATCGGCAGCAGCGATCCGAACAGCTTGTGCTTCCTCTGCCCGACGCCGATGTAATAGGTGCCCTTGCCGGCAGGCGGGAGCTCGGCCGAGACCTCGAAGGTCGGCTTCTTGCCGCTCTGGGCGTTGATCGGCAGGAAGATCGCGTACAAGAGCGGGGCCTTGTTGCCGAGCGCCTTGCCCAGCTCGTCGATCTCGTCAGGGCCCCCGAGCCGTCGCCACTCGCCGACGACCTTGCCCGACTTGGCCGTGTTCTTCTTCGAGATCATCAACTGCGGCTCGAGGATCTCGTTGGCGATCAGGCAGTACTTCTCGCCAGCCTTGCCCTTGACCCAGAACGTCGAGCTGTCGACCGTGGCCTTGCGGCCGTCGCGCGTCATCTCGTACTCGATGTGGAACGGCGCCCCCATCTCCAGGGTCGTCGTCTTGCCGTGCTCGACCTTGATCGTCGGCATGTCTCCTTGCTGGATCACCGCGTCCATGCTCCGCGGCCCTTTACCGTTGATGATGCGGCCGTAGAAGATCTTGTACTCGCCGGCCGGGACCTCAATGCCCTTGCTGCCGGCCTTGGCGATGTCGAACGTGGCGTACTTGTACAGCCCCTGTTCGCTGATCACGAGGTTGTCCGGCTTCGTCTTGCTCCTCCCCGACCACTTGAGCGCGACCTTGCCGATCTTCATCGCGGCGGGGTCGAGCTTCCTGTAGCGCAGCGTCTCGTTGTTGCCCGAGACGCGTAGGCGGTACCAATCGTCGCCGAGCTTGACGTAACGCGAGAACGGCCGCAGGCGGTGCTCCCGGTCGACCTGCATCGAATCGAACGTTACGTGCGCCGCCTGCTTGTCGATCTTGACGCCCATGCGGGCATCCATGATGCCGCCGGTCTGCGGATCCTCACCGACGACGCCGTTGCAGTTGTCGTCGAAGAACGTCAGCTTGTGGCCGTCGGCCTCGGCAAACAGCATCGAAGCGCTGCGCACGTAGACGAGCGCGCGCTTCTTCGTGCCCGACCACGTGGGAGCCAGGTTCATCGTCTGCCCCCCGACGGACTCCTGCTGGCTCGGGAGGTAGAAGAAGAACGGGTATTCGCAGATCTCGCCGTCCTTCTCGTACTCGATCCAAACCGGGCCGCGCGTGCCGTTCGGCTTGAACAGCTTCGCCTGATCGCGCTTGCTCGGATCGATCATGTAGCCGAACTTGTTCGCACCGAGACGGATGAACGTGATCTTGCCGTCCTTGAACCTCTTGAGCTCGGTCGGCGCCTCGCCTTCCAGGTTGAACCACAACCACGTCGTGGGATCGGACGAGGTGTAGTAGTGCATGCCCTCGGTCGGCTTCTTGAGCGCCGAGATCTTCATCACGTACTTCTCCCACTTGGACCCGGCCGCGTACTTGTCGTTCGCGCCTTCCTCGGCCTTCTTCTTGGCCTCGCCGGCGGCCGCGGCCTCCTCCTTCTTGCGCTTGGTCTCGAGCCTGCGCTTGAGTGACTTGAGCCACTCGTCGTTCTGGCCGTACTCGCGGTCCTTGGTCCAGTCGAGCTGCTGGCGATAGTAGGTGTATTTCTCGAGCGCCCCGATGATCTTCTTGATCGCGTCCTCGCTCCGGGCCCCGTACGCCGCGTTCATGTACGCGGTCGTGTTGCGGTAGTTGTCGGCCGCGGCGAACATGTCGCCGACCTTCTCCCACTTCGCGGAGAGATCGAGCGACTTCTTGACGATCTCCGCGAGCGCCTCCTTGTCCTTATTGTCCTTCGCCTGGTTGAACTCCGACCAGATCTGGCGCTGCTTGGTCCTCAGCCGCTCGATCAACCTGCGGGTCTCGTTGTCGAGCCCGGCGCGGAAGTCCTCGACCTTCTGCAGCACCTTGCTCGTCCAACACTGGCTCCATAGATCCTTCAGCTCGACGACCTGGTCGTAGAACTCGGACTTGCCCGTCACGAGATACTGGTCCGCGACGCCCGCGAAGTGCCGGATCGCTTCGTTCGGATACCGCTTGAACGCGTCGAGCATCTTCTTCTTGTCATTGACCTTCTTGGCATCGAGGTATTGGTTGATGAACGAACTCTGCGCCGATACCGCCGCGACCGGCAAGCTGATGGCAAACAATGTCAGAGCGGGAAGCCCCAGAACGGACAGCGACAATCGTGTCATGGCACTCATCTTGTTGGGCAGCCTTTCGGCTGGCATTCTCGGGAGCCGAACGCTCGGGGCGCAATCACCCTTTGGACCACTTTCGGCGCCCTCCTCCTTGTGGACGGCAGAAGGCAGTTTCGATTCTACCGGGACGAGCGCGGTTGCGCAGCGGAACGTTGCCAGACACCGGGATTGCACCCATCGTGGGCGTAACCGAGCGTCCCGCTACTTCTTGCTGTCCTTCGAGTATCGGGCCAGGAACCGGCGCTCGGACTCGGTCAGCCCGCTCATCCCGACCTCGCTGATCTTGCCGAGGAGGCGGTCGAGCTCGCGGTCGCGATCGACGCGCTTCTTGGCCTCACGAGCTCTCGCGCGGTCCGCGAGCCCCTGCTTGAGGTCCGACAGCTTCGCGCCGAAGCGATACAAGAGCAGCGCGTAGACGATGCCGCCGACGTGCGCGGAGTGAGCGACCCCGCCCGCGGCCACGCGCCACGAGAGCAGCATCTCGTAGACCGCGTACAGTCCGAGGGCCCCGGCGACCAACCACAGCGGCACGATGACGATGATGAAGATCACGCGCGCGTTCGGTCGCAGCAGCGCCGCGTAGGTCATGATGCCGAAGCACGCGCCACTCGCCCCGACGCACGGGACCGCAGTGTTGCCGGTGATCGCGCTCGACATCATGTAGAACAAGCCGCCGAGGATCCCGGACAGGAAGTAGAGCCGGTACAGCCGCACGGGTCCGATGATCTCCTCGACCATGGTCCCGAAGAAGTACAGCACCAGCATGTTGAACAGGATGTGCCCGAAGCCCCCGTGAACGAACTGGTAGGTGATCAGCTGGAACACGCCGATGTACGGGCGTCCGAGGACCGACGCGAGGCTGACCCCGAACCAGGAGACGAACGGGTCCGCACCGGTCACCATCATCACGAGGAACTGCAGCACGAAGACCGCGACATTGGCGATTATCAGCGCCTTGACGGCCGTGGTCAGGCGCGGAAACGCGAGGTGCGGGCCGCCCCCGTACGGATCACTCGAAAACTGGCTCATGCGGCTTCGGACTCACTGCCTCCGTTCACGTGCCCCCACTGTATCGTCCGGCGCCGGCCGTCGAAACGAGCGAGGACGGATGCGCCCGAATCCGATTGTTACGCTGTCGCGTCGGCGCTCGCGCCCGAAGACCTCCCGAAGCTCGTCTCCTCGCTGTCGCGCGCCTGTGTCAGCGCGGGCTTGGCCTTGCTCTTGACGTAGAGATACCCGCCGATGCCGAGCGGAATCATCTCGATCAGCCAGAACCCGATCAGCGCCTGCCACACACCACTCGTGAACCCATAGCTGTGCAAGCCGACTCCGAAGTTGTTGACGCCCCACCACGAGAAGGTCACGACGATGCCGCCGAAGATCGCGCCGAGGCACAGCCCGAGCATCTTGATGTAGCCGCCGAGTCTCAGGTGCAGGATCGCGAGCTCCCACAGGCAGATCATCAGCGCGCCGTTCTCCTTCGGGTCCCACCCCCAGAATCGTCCCCAGCTGTCGTTGGCCCAGACCCCGCCGAGGATCGTGCCGACGATCGAGAACACGAGCGAGAAGCACAACACGCCGTAGACCATGCGACCGACGCGACGATAGAAGTCCGGGTCCTTCGCCTTGAAACCGAACGCCTTGCCGAACACGTAGACGTGCGCGATCGCGGCAGCGAGCAGGCCGGCGGCGTAACCGGTCGTGATCGAAGTCACGTGGGTCGCGAGCCAGTAGTTCGTGTCGAGAACCGCGACCAGAGGACGCAGCGTGTCCTCGCCGTGGGTCTGCATGCGCACCTCGGCGAGGTAGCAGCCTGCGAGTCCGAGGACCGCGGCCACGGCGCCACCCAGCCTCTGGCGGTGGATCAGGTCGAGGACCAGCGCGATGGGAACGACGATCGCGGTTATGAACAGGCACGTCTCGTAGAGCGTCGTGACCGGAGGCCGGCCGACGATGATGCAGCGGTAGACGATACCCGTGACGAGGAACGCCCATGCCAAGAGATTGGTCCCGAACGAGCCGTAGCGAAGGAACCGCGACCTGGGCGCCAACCAGCCGATTGCGACCAGAACGAACGCGAGGACGAACGTCCAGTAGCTCTTCGAGAACCAGTTCTTGTTGTGATAGTCGACCTCGAGGTCGATCGTCCCGAGCTCGCCTCGATCCTTTGCGAGCTTGCGGATGTCGTCGTGCAACACCGTGAGCTGCGCCTTGTGCTCGGCGACGTTGTCGCGCGCAGCGACGGTCCTCTCGAGCGCCGCCATGTAGCCGAGCTGGGTCTTCACCCGACCGCCGACGTCGGCCATGCAGAAGTCGGCGACGTCGGAAGGCGTCAGCCACTCCTTCTCCTTCTTGTTCGACGGCGGGAACATCGCCAGCATCCGCGCGCGGCTGGCCTGATCGTGGGCCCTGCCGAGGAAGCCTGCGAGCTGCTCACCGGCGGCCTTCTTGGCCGGGTCGTTCATGAGCGCGCGCGCCTTTTCGCGCAGCTCGGTCCAGCGCGACAACACCGTCGACAGCGACACGGTCTTGCTCGGGAACAACGTCGCGATCTCGGGGCTGACAGACGCTTCGCCGTCTCCGAGCGAGAGCGGCAGGAGCGCGAACTCGAAGTTGAGGATCAGCCCGCGGAAGTGGAGCACGGACGACCACAGCTCCAGCACCTGTGACTGGATCAAGGTCCGGTTGTCCCGGTCGATGCCCTGGTAGCTGTTTCCGAGCTGATTCAGCTTGACCAGGCCCGGCGCCAGCTCCTGGTAGCTGTAGTAGTCACGCTTGCGCTTGCCCTCGTGCGGCAGCTCGATCGCGTCGAGGACGTCGGAGTTCTGGATCCGGAACAACGGATCACGGACCACCAGATCGGGGTGCATGAGGGCGTCGAGGAACCACTCCATCGCGCTCAGACGAACGGTCTCGCCACCACGGCTGACCTTGATCGACTGCGCGCCGCGCAGCTGCAGCAAGGTGTGGCCGGCAACGCTGAGCAGCGGCTTGATGCGCCCGCCCTCCTGGACCGGGATCTCGCTCCACAGCCGGATGACCTCGGGATCCCACGACGTTGCGTGCGAGCCGTCGGCTTTGGGCACGGCGTCCTGGGCGGTAACGGGCGACCCCAACTGCAGGACGGCAACCGCAGCGAGGAACAACATGGCGCAGCTGCGCGCAAACGCCGAAACGACTCTCGAACGACTCATGAAGTCTCTCCCTGAAGCGCCGGTTCCCTCTGCTGGCCGCCGGTCTCGGCGTCCTTGGCCGCGTGCTTGGCGGCCAGCCGGTTCTGCTTCCCGATGTATTTCGACAGCTTGGACATGAAGTGAATCAACAGCCCGATGGCAATGATGTAGCACGCATACTCGGGCCAGTGGTCCGACGGGTTCTTTGCGATCGCGAACGTCGAGTAGAGCTGGTCGCCGGGACCGGCTCCTGGCGGCCCCCAGCCGCTTTGATACACGACGAAGTCCCTGGTCCGCATCGGCTCGTTCATCGAGATCGTGACGTTCTGACCCTTCGTGTTGTCCTTGTCGAAGCGCGTGACGCGGCTCACGAACGACTTGGGCATCCGCGTGCGGGGGTGGAACGTCGGTTGGAAGTGGTTGAGCAAAATCGTGAACGGCAGATACGTGCGCCTGCGTCGCAGGTCGATCGCGTAGTCCTTCCCGTCCGAACGAACCACCCAGCTCGACGCCTGACGGCCCCACAGCACGGTCTCCTGGACCTGACCGTTGTCGTCCTCGAGGGTCACGTAGGCCCCGGGGATGCTCACGGCCTGCTGGTCCGTCGGAGGCGGCATCGACACGAGTCGCACGCCGTCGACGACCGCGCCCGCGCCGTCGCTGGCTCGAACGGGCCTGGAGTTGGGCAGGAAGTCATGCACGGTCAGCTTGAACGGCAGTCCCTCACGCTTGAACGTGCGCGCGTCGTTCCGCCGGAGATGGAGCAGGTTCTGCGGAATGATGTACTCCCGGACCTTGCCCTGGTCGTCGAGCTTCTGGGCGATCGAGATCTCCCAGTCGTTCGAGCTCTCGATGAAGTCGGAGCGCTGTCCGTCGAACAACGTCATCGAGCCTTCCTCGGCGGTCAGGTACCGCACGAGCCCGGCGTTGAGGAGGAACAGGATGCCGATGTGGGCGATGTAGACGCCGGCGACCGACCACGAGCGGCGTATGCGCACGAGGCCGCCGACCACCAGGTTGACGGACAGGAGCCCCATCACGGCCATGCCGCCGGGGAACGGGACGGGGAAGTGCGCCCCGAGCAGGTTGAGCCAGTGGACGCCGATGAAGGAGTCGAAGTACTTCTTCTGGACCAGGAACAAAGGGGTGCCCAGGTTCTGCTCGAGCGTGCCCGCGAGTGTCAGCAGGAACAGGATGACCAGGAGCACCGCCGCGAGCCCGAACGAGCCGAGGAACGCGATGACTGGATGAGTGTCGTTCTTGTTTGTCATTTTCCACCCTCCAGTTTTAGCGAGCGACACAGTTGGAGGAAGCCCTGACGCGCCGCAGCCATCTCGTCCGCCGGCCCGACCATCTTGATGAACAGCGTCCGTCCGTCGAGTGGACAGACGACGCCGAACATCAGGGCCCTCTCGACGGTCTCGTTGTTCATGCCCGTGTAGTTGCCCGCGATCTCGGCGAAGGTCACCGTGTGGCCGAGGACCAGGACGGTCGGCATCCGGTCGATCTCCGCGGCCGTCGGCGGATTCGCGCTCATCTGACCGGCCCAACGCCGGATGTTCTGGTCGCGCCCGCCGGCCGTGCCCGAGAGGAAGATCAGCGTGCACTCGGTCTTGTCGCCGGGCCCCGGGTAGAGCGTCGCCTCGCGCATCGGCCGGCTCCCGCCCTCACGCCAGCCGGCCGGCAGCGTCCAGACGAGTCGGCCCGTCGGCCCGTCGCCGGCTCCGCTGCCTCCATCGGGTCCGACGTCCTTCGGCCTGAGCGACGCGGCGACCCGGTCGAAGTTGGCACGCTCGGCCGCGACCAACTGCTTCGGCCCGAACATCTTGAGCGTCACGATCTGGTTCGGAGCGGTCAGCACGAGTCCGAGCAGCGTGTAGTCGGGCTTGCCCGCACCCCCCATGCCCTGGAAGGTGCCGTGGAACTCGACGAGTCGCGCATCGCGTCCGAACAGCTTGCCCGTCGGCAGCTTGGCGACCGCATCGGGTTCGATCGACTGGCCCATCTGCCCGGCCCAACGCTTGATATAGGCGAACTCGGGGTCGGCGCTGCCGGCCATCGGAGGCAGCAGGGACAGGTAGCACTCGGCCGGGTCTCCCTCGCCGCCGGGAGCCGGGATCTCGAGGTTGACGAGCCGGAACTGGGTCGGGGACAGGACTTTCCAGTGGTCGGGCTTGTCGTAATCGAAGTCCAGCGCCGCCTCGCCGTGCCCGCCGGCGTGCGCGCCGCCATGCGGGTTTCCGGTCAGCCGGAGCCGGCTCAGGGTGTCCTGGTTGTCAAACCGACTCGGATGGACCATCCGAATCACGGGCTTGGGGATCTCGCGCTCGTCCGAGACCCGGCCACAAGCGGACACAGTCACGACCAAGGCCAGCCCGAGCACGGGCGGAAGCCTTCGGCTTGTTCGGTGCAGCATATCGCTCTCCGTCGTCCCACTGGGCTCTGCCGGCATCGCCCTCCCGCGTCTCCCAGGGTCTGCTCGGAGACATACTCTATCGGGCGTCAACCACGCCTCCCAGTGAGGGAATCTGTCGCACAAGTCCTGTTTTCCAGGAGGTTTGCAGGAACAAAGATCGGGAAGCCGGCCGACTCCGCCCCCGATCCGTCACGCGATCGATCAGAGGCTCAGTTCTGGCGCCGGGCGACGAACTGTGTCATCGCGCGCAAGGCCGCAAGCGAAGCCGACTCGGGGAGGACGGCCAGGCACTCGAGAGCCTCGTCGAGGAGACGGTCCGCCGTGGCGTGGGCATAGGCCAAGCCACCGGAAAGATCGAATTCACGGGCCAGGATTCTCCGTCGATCTGCAGTCTCGCCGGCGCGGAACATCTCGCGGAAGCGGGACCGACCGGTCTCGTCGAGGCCGTCGTAGACGCGCAACAGCGGCAACGTGAGCTTGCCGCTTTCGAAATCCGTACCGAGCGACTTGCCGACGATCGACTCGTCGCCCGCGATGTCGAGGCAGTCGTCGATGATCTGGAACGCGAGGCCGAGCTTGTAGCCGAAATCATGACACGCTTGAACGGTTTCGTCGTCGACGCCGGCATAGATTGCACCGAGCTCGCTCGACGCGCCGTAGAGCATCGCGGTCTTCTCGCCGATGATCCGGAAGTAGCGGTCCTCGCCGAGCTCGACGTCGAACCGGTGCATCATCTGCGTGATCTCGCCCTGACAGATGACCCGCGTGACCTCGGCCAACAGCCTGCTGCAGCGCTGGTCGGGCAGTGACACCGACATGTGGAACGCCTTGGCGTAGATGTAGTCGCCGAGCAACACCGAGACGTCTTCGCCGTGTAGCGCGTTGAGGCTCGCGAGCTTGCGACGCACGAGCGCCCCATCGAGGATGTCGTCGTGGACGAGCGTCGCCGTGTGGATCATCTCGACGATCGCCGCGACGGCGAGATGCTGCTCGGTCACGCCGCGCCCGCCGGCCGCGGTCAGGGCCTTGGCCACGAGCAGCACGAGCGCGGGGCGCAGCTGCTTGCCGCGATAGCCCGAGACGTGGTCGAGCAGCGGGCGGAGCTCCGGGTCGTCGGGCATCAGTGCCTGCTCGACGATCGCAGCCACGCGCGCGAGCTCGCGGCCGATGAGACCGGTCACGTCCTCGAGCGTCCCCTTGTTCGGAACAGCGGCGGTATCTGTCGCGTTGGTCTCGGACACTTCGGTTTCGGGCACTTCGGTCTCGGGGCCTTGCGTTCGACTTGTCGGGGCGGTGGGCACGTGCCCGGCCCGCGAGCATAGCGACTCCGGCTCCAGACCGGAACTCAGTCCTGGAAACCGGCTTGCAGTTCCCTAGCCCGGGATGCCCGGAGTGACAAGCAGGGGCCCCTCACGCGAGGCGGATTCCGCGCGAAATCGGCCCTCACCGCGAGTCGGGTCCGCTCGCGGACGGAGATGCTATTCCTTGGCCTCGTCTTCGCCCGGGGGCAGCTTCTTGTCCTCGTCGTCGAGCTCGCCGCGCAGCCCCTTCTTGAACTCGACGATTCCGCTGCCCAGCGAGCGCATCATCGTCGGAATCCGCGTGGCGCCGAACAGCAGCACACCGACGAACAGAATGATCCACAGCTCGGCGCCACCGGGCAGCCCGAAAGCCAGGACCGTGAGTTCGTGAGTGAGGGCGGTCGTCATCTGCAGTCTCCAATACCCCCGGCTCAGCGACCGGGGCCTACTCCTAGGATAGCGTCATAAACGCAGCAAGTCGCCGAGCTGGAGCGGATTCCACGGGCCCGGTTGCAAGCAAATTGTCGGCCGTCACTCGGATTCACGACCCGACGCCTGCGCCGACGGACCGGAGAACTCGGCCTCGGCCTGCGCCCACCACTGCGACCACGCCGCATGATCGGGCGGCAGGTCCTGCCCGGTGAGGCGCCGGAGCTGGCTATGGACCTTGCCCCGGACCTCGTCGTCGGCGCCCTTGAGGCTCGCGATCAGGAACGTGACGGCCTCGCGCTGAGCGGCGACGTCCCGGCCGCCGGGCACCCGGCCACCGAAGGTCCGGAACGCCTCGAGCACTTCGCGGAACATCCGGCCCATGCGTTGGCGCTCCTGGATCAGCGCGGCGACGTAGATGAACAGGAACCCGACCGCGATCCGCGACAGCTTGGACCAGCCCGCTTCGCCGAAGATCGAGTCGACGCCGGGGATCCAAGAGATCAGGAACAGCACGGCGAGGCAGTAGAGGAACAGCGGTGTGCGATGCCGCGAGGCGTCGACGCGCGCCAGTGCTTCCTTGCGTTTGCCCTCGTCCATGGCTCGATGCTCCGGATCAGGTGCCGGCCAACACTTCCTTCATCGCTCTGCCGATGTTCGACGGGTTGTCGGTCACGTGGACCCCGGCTTGCGAGAGCGCCGCGACCTTCTCGGCCGCCGTGCCCTTCCCGCCCGAGATGATCGCGCCGGCATGCCCCATGCGCTTGCCCGGCGGCGCGGTCTGACCCGCGATGAAGCCGACGACCGGCTTCGTGACGTGATCGGCGATGTAGGCCGCCGCTTCTTCCTCGGCGCTGCCGCCGATCTCGCCGATCATGACGATGCCACTGGTAGCGGGGTCGTTCTGGAACAGCTCGAGGCAGTCGACGAAGTTGGTCCCGTTGATCGGATCGCCGCCGATACCGACGCAGGTAGTCTGACCGAGGCCGAGCGACGTGAGCTGCCAGACGGCCTCGTAGGTGAGCGTGCCGGAGCGCGAGACCACGCCGACCGAGCCGCGCTTGTGGATGTAGCCCGGCATGATGCCGATCTTGCAGCCGGTGCCCGCATTGCCGGTCGCGCTCTCGCCCGGCGTGATGATGCCGGGGCAGTTGGGCCCGATCAGGCGGACGTCGCGCTCGCGCAGCGAGCGCATGACCTTGACCATGTCGAGCACCGGGATGTGCTCGGTGATCGCGACGATCAGCCGGATGCCGGCGTCGGCGGCCTCGAGGACCGCATCGGCGCAGAACGGGGCCGGGACGTAGATGACCGAGACCTCGGCACCGGTCGCCGCGACGGCGTCTTCGACCGTGTTGAACACCGGGACGCCGCCGACGGTCTCGCCGGCCTTGCCCGGGGTGACGCCCGCGACCATGCGCGTGCCGTACTCGACCATCTGCCCGCTGTGGAAGCGGCCTGCACCGCCGGTGATGCCCTGGCAGAGAACTTTGGTATCGCCATCGACGAGAATGCTCATCTTCGCTCCTCTATGACTTGGCGGCGGCGGCGACCGCCTTCTCGGCGGCTTCGTCGAGCGACTTGGCAGTGACGAGGGACAGGCCCGACTGCTCGAGGATCTCGCGGCCCTTGTCGACGTTGGTGCCTTCGAGCCGGACGATCAGGGCGCGATCGAGCTCGACCTCGCGGGCCGCGTCGACGACGCCCTGAGCGATGACGTCGCACTTGGCGATGCCGCCGAAGATGTTGACGAGGATCGCTCTGACGTGTGCGTCGGAGATCAGGATCTTGAACGCGGCGGCGACCTGCTCCTTGGTCGCGCTGCCACCGACGTCGAGGAAGTTGGCCGGCTCGCCACCGTGCAGTTTGATGACGTCCATCGTCGCCATCGCGAGGCCGGCGCCGTTGACCATGCAGCCGATGTTGCCTTCGAGCGCGATGTAGGACAGCTCGAACTTGCTGGCTTCGACCTCCTTCGGGTCCTCCTCGGTCAGGTCGCGGAGCTCGACGATGTCCGCATGCCGGAACAGGCTGTTGCCGTCGAAGTTCATCTTGCCGTCGAGCGCGAGCACCTGGTCGCCGGTCGTGACGACGAGCGGGTTGATCTCGGCGATCGAGCAGTCGAGTTCGTGGAACGCGCGCGCCAGGTTCAGCATGATCTTCACGCCGTTCTTGAACGCGTCGCCGGTCAACCCGAGCTTGAACGCGAGCTTCCGGGCCTGGTTCGGCATCATTCCGAGGCCGGGGTCGATCGTCTCCTTGTAGATCTTCTCCGGCGTCTTGGCCGCTACCTCCTCGATTTCGGTCCCGCCTTCCGAGCTCGCCATCATGACGACGCGCTGCTGGGCGCGGTCGATCGTGACCGCGAGGTAGAGCTCTCGCGCGATGTCGGAGCCCTTCTCGACCCAGACCTTGTTGACGATCTTGCCCTCGGGGCCGGTCTGGTGGGTTATGAGCGGCTTGCCCAGCATCGCGTCGGCGGCGGCTCGCGCCTCGGCGGCGCTGCGCACGAGCTTGACGCCTCCGCCCTTGCCGCGTCCGCCGGCGTGGATCTGGGCTTTGACGACGCAGAGTTGGGAGTCGAGCGCGTCATAGGCGGCCTCGGCTTGATCAGCCGTGTCGGCGACCCGGCCCTCGGGGACCGCGACGCCGAACCGGGCGAGCACTTGCTTGGCCTGATACTCGTGGATCTTCAATGGGCTTCCCCCAGGCTTGGATTTTCGGCGGAAGCAGGATAGCGACGTGGTCGGGCCACGCGAAACGGATTCGCGCGCGAGTTCGTGGCTGGCGCCTTTCGGCATCCCTATGATTCGCCTAGCACTATGACGAGCAACTCGGGGATCCTCGTTCGCCAGCACTTGCGTGACTTCGTCGAGCGCGGCGTCGTTCGCGCCAGCCAGACGATCACCGACCAGCAGCTGCAGCCGGCGAGCATCGACCTGCGCCTGGGCACCCGCTGCCACCGGGTCCGCACCGGCTTTCTGCCCGAGACGACGAGCGTGGCCGAGCGGCTCGACGAGCTGACGTTGTTCACGTTCGACCTCACACAGGGCGCGATCCTCGAACGCGGGCACTGCTATATCGTGCCGCTGCTCGAAGAGCTGGCCCTGCCCGAGGACGTGTGCGCGCAGAGCAACCCGAAGTCGTCGACGGGTCGGCTCGACATCTTCACGCGGCTGCTCGCCGACCGCACCGACCGGTTCGAGACCGCGCCGGCCGGGTATCGTGGCAAGCTGTATCTCGAAATCGTGCCGCGCTCGTTCACGATTCGACTGCAGACCGGGCTGTCGCTGAATCAGCTGCGGTTCTTCCGCGGCGATCCCGTCGTCGATTGCAGCGAGCTGATCGCGATCAACGCGGAGTGTCCGCTGTTGTTCGACGACCGCGGCGAGCCGATCGAGCCCGAGCTGTCGCGCAGCGACAACAGCCTGACGATGGGCATCGCGATGGCTCGCGACGCCGAGATCACGGACATCGTCGGATGGCGGGCCCGGCGCTACACCGACGTGCTCGACATGACGCGCGAGGCTGCGCACGACGCGGACGACTTCTTCGAGGCGATCCACGCGCCCGAAGACCGCCGGCTGATCGTCGAGCCCGAGGAGTTCTACATCTTCGCGAGCAAGGAACGCGTGCGGATCCCGAGAAACCTCGCGGCCGTCATGCTGCCGTACGACGTCGGCATCGGCGAGCTACGCACGAACTACGCCGGGTTCTTCGACAACGGCTTCGGCCAGCCGCGCGGCACGCGCGCCGTGCTCGAAGTCCGGCCCCACGACGTCCCGTTCCTCGTCGAGGACGGCCAGGCGTTCTTCCGGCTCCAGTTCTACCACTCCCTCGCCGAACCCGAGCTCGCCTACGGCGAAGCCGGCTTCGGATCCCACTACCAGGGACAGGCGCTCAAGCTGTCGAAGCACTTCCGCTAGTGGAAAAAACGTCTCGGGGACAAATGGTGCAACCACCGGCACTCATGGCACCATTTGTCCCCGAGACGTTTTTTCCACTAGCGGTTCACGCGGTTGACCAGCGCGCCGTACACCACCTCGAGTTCGTCGGCGGTCTCGCCGATCGAGGTCGGCTGCGGTGGGTCGAGGTCTGCGAGGGTTTCGGGCGCGGCGGCTAGCCGGCGGAGGATCGCCGCGAGCGCAGCGGCGTCGCCGGCAGGGAACAGGAAGCCGGATCGGCCCGGCTGCACGAGCTCCTTCATGCCGCCGAGATCGGACGCGATGACCGGCAGGCCGCTCGCGAATGCTTCGTGGATCGTCAGCGGTGAGTTCTCGTACCACAGCGACGGGACGACGAGGACGTCGATGTCGTGCAGCGCCCTCGGCACCTCGGCCGGATCGAGCTCGCCGCGGAACCGCACCGGCGTGCCCTCGGCGGCCTGCTCCAGGCTGCGAGCGTACTCGGGGTAGTACGACGACCGGCCGTAGATGTCGATCGTCAGGGCTGCACCGTCGAGGAGCTTGGCGGCGGCCACGAGCACGTGCACGCCCTTGTGCGCCGAGATCGTGCCGAGATAGCCGACGCGTACCGGCTTCTTCGGAGCGCGGGGCACGCGCTCGAACCGCTCGACATCGAGGCCGTAGGGCGAGCAGCGTACGCGGTCGGCCGGAAGCCCCCACCCGACGAGCTGGTCACGCACGACGCGAGAGGGCGAGAAGAACTGATCGACGGCGGCACACGCGTCGGCGAGCGTGTGATTGCGAGCGCGCACCTCGGCTGCCGTGATCTCGAACGTCCGGGTCTCTTCGCGACCCGCTTCCATGCGCTGGCGCACCGGTCGCATGCGCTCGGCCAGGCCGGCGAGGTCCACACCGAGATGCTCGCCGAGGAACGAGGCGACACCGACACCGATGCGTTCGACCGCGGATTGGCCGAGCTTGAAGTTCGACAGGCAGTCCCCGCACTTCTGGTCCTCCGGCCCGGTGCAGACCTCCTTGCCCTTGTAGAGCATCTGCCCGAAGCGCGGGCACTGCAGCCAGAAGTCGTGCAGCGTCATGACGACACGGGCACCGTGACGCTTGGCGAGCTCGGGGAGCCGCGCGCTCAGGTGCAACAGGTGGTGGAAGTGCACGAGCTCGGGATCGAACTCCTGTAGCACCTCGGCGAACGCGCGCTCGGCGGCCGGGTTCTCGTAGCTGTCGGCGAGCGAGCGATACAGCAGGTTGTTGACGAACGTGTATCGCCGCATGCCCTCGAACTCGCCCCGCACTAGGGTCCCGTCGCGCCGCGAGATGATCTTCTCGCTGTGGAACACCGCGAGCTCGTGGTCGCGGCGGCCGAGCTCGCGCATCAGCCGTGCCGCGTAGTTCTCGGCGCCGGCCTGGTGCCGTGGCGGAAACAGATGGCTGACGAAGAGGACCTTCATCGTCCGCGCGCGGGTGGGGTGACGGTGCGTCCGCGGAGACCGTCGAAGATGCCGCGAGCCTTGCTCAACGCCGCCTTCGTCCGCCCGGTGACCAGACTCAGCCCGAGGGTCAGCGGCCACAACAGACAGTCGAAGAACACGAACCCCGCCCACAGCCGACTCGTGCCATGGCGGCGCAGGAACCGCACCGTGTTGAGCGCGTGCATGTATTTGCGCTGCGGCGAGTAGCCCCCTCCGGTCGCAGCCGCGCCCTTGTGCAGCAAGCTCGCGCTCGGCTCGTAGATCACACTGAGCCCGTGCCTGCGCACGCGCAGACACCAGTCGACGTCCTCCATGTAGGCGAAGTAGGACGGGTTGAACAACCCGACGTCCTGCCAGGTGCAGCGCGACGCGAACAGCGCGCAGCCGGGGATGAAGTCGACGTTCGCCCGCCGATCGAACTGCCCGCGATCACGCGCCCGATGCCCGCGCAGGATCACGAGGTTGGGCCGGAACGCGAGCGACGCGCCGGCCGACCAGAACCGGTCGGGCTTGTCGAAGTCGAGCACCTTGGGTCCGACGGCGCCGACGCTCGGATCTTCGAGCACCTCGAGCAGCGGGGTCACGAAATCGGAGCTCGCGACCGTGTCGTTGTTGAGCACGCCGACGACCTCCGCGCCGTCATCGAGCGCCCTGCGGATGCCTTCGTTGCACGCGCCGGCGAAGCCGAGGTTCTCGTCGTTGACGACGACCCGGACGTTCGGAAACTGCGAACGCACCGCCTCCACGCTGCCATCATCGCTCGCGTTGTCGACGAGATAGACGTCCAGGGACAACTCGTCCAGGGAGCGGAGGCAACGGAGAGTATCTTCGCGGCCGTTCCAGGACGGAATGACCACCGCGCAACGGGTTCGAGACGCTCGGGGCATGCCACCTCAAGCATAACAGCCGGCCTGCTCGATCGCGCAAACGTCAGCACAAGTCCAGATCGAGGGAGATGCCGATCGACCGTTGGTACCGGTGCCTGGCAACTCGCGACCGACTCGACCAGCTTCCTATCCCGTGAGCTCCGCGCGCAGCCGCTCGGCCGCGGCGACCTCGTGGCGGAGCTTCTGCTCGACCTCCGCGATGCTGACCCGCGCCCCCGACCCGGGCGCGAAGCCGCAGTCGGGGTTGAGCGTGATCCTCTCGGGGGCGACGTGGTCGAGCGCGCGGCGCACGCGGCCGGCGATCGTGTCCACCGAGTCGATCTTCCCCGGCTCGACGCTGACGCAGCCGAGGCCGATCTCGAAGTCCTCGCGCAGGGCCTCGAGCACGGCCATGTCCCCGGCCTCGGGGAGAGTGAACTCGAGTGTGATGTGGTGCACGGCGAGGCGGTTGAGCTGCGCGAGGATCGGCTCGTAGCCGCCGGCGTGCTTCGCATCGCCGCGAACCCGAGCGCCGGCTCGCCGGCACAGGTGCACGGCGAGCTTCAAGCCGTCGATCCCGGACACGAGCTCGTTGACCATGTCGACCGCGAAGTCCGCCGCCGCATCCGCATCGGCATGGCGCGCGCGGACCTCGGGGTCGACGAACAGACACAGGTGCGGATCGTCGATCTGCACGATCGCGGCGCCGCTGTCACGCAATGCGAGCAGCTCTCGGCGCAGCACGGGCACGCAATCGCGTACGAAGTCTTCGCGCTTCGGATACGCGGCCGCCGACCGTTCGGGATCCCACATCCGCTCGCCGAGCAACGCGGGCGACGGCAGCGTGGCCTTGATCGCGCGGTCGGTGATCCCGCGCAGGAACGCGACCTCGCGCGCGATGAACCCCGGTGCCTTGGGCGCGAGCTTGTCCACGACGATCGTCCACGGCCTGCCGTCGGCCGGGTTGGTGCCGAGCTCGAACCCGTGCGCGAGGTCGGCGATCACGCCGATGTACGACCGCCGCCGCCACTCGCCGTCGGACACGACGTCGAGCCCGGCCCGCTCCTGGACCGCGACGACTTCGCGGATCGCCGGGCCCATGCGCGCCTCGTAGTCCTCGGCCGACAACTGGTCGCCTGTGGCCAACAGCTCGCGGACCTCGTCGCTGCGCGGCATCGACCCGACGATCGACGCGGGAAACAACCGGTTCATTACCACCCCTTCCAACCCGCGCGCGCGAGCTCGAAGTCCTGCTGGGTGTCAATCTCCCAGTAGCCGCCGGGAGTGTCGACGTGAGCCATGGGCACGCCGCGCTCGATCATGTCCTGGTAGAGGTGGATCAGGTACGCCTTCTCGAACACCTTGGCCTCGCGGTACGGCTTGCCCGCGAACTCGGCACGGCATCGGTGGTAGTGCTCGCGCAGGAGCTTCGCGCCGTCGACGCTGAACTTGGCGACGCCCGTGTATTCGCCGTACGCCTCGCCGGGGTCGATGTCGCGGTGCACGCACGTGACCACGCCGCCCTGCGCCGTCACCTTCTCGGCGTCGCTCGGCGGGTGCTGGCTGCGATGCGCGTAGCGCGGCAGCCACTCGGTGTCGACCATCAACGTGATGTCGGCGTCGCTCGCGACCACGTCCGCCACCGCAGGCGCCGTGAACAGCACGTCCGTGTACGAGACCAGGAACGGCTCGTCCATCGCGTCCTCGGCGTACATCAAGGACGCGAGGATGTTGTTGTTCGGCCAGTCGTCGTTGAGCCGGAACTCGAACTGCGGATAGTCGCGCTGGATCGCGTCGATCCGGTAGCCGCCGATGAAACAGAACTCGTCGACGCCGCCTTCGCGCATCGCGTCGAGGATCCAGTCGAGGATCCGCTTGCCAAGGACCTCGGCATAGCACTTGGGAGCATCCGCGGTCGTCGGCATCAAGCGAATGCCGCGGCCGGCGCCGATCAGGATCGCCTTCATGTCGCTTCGTCCTCGTCCGGCTTCGATACCTTCCACAACACGGCCAGCAACCCGGCCGCGGCGAACGCGCAGAACGCCCAGAACCCGATCCCGGCGCGCCACCCGAACCTGTCGACCAGTGTGCCGGTCACGAGGTCTCCTGCAAAGGCGCCGGCGTAGCCCATCGCGTCGACGAAGCCGACGGCGGCGGCCGGCGCGCTCGCGCGCGCGAGATCGACGGGGGCCGTGCCGACGAGCAGGACCTGCGCGCCGTAGATGCAGAAGCCGACGCAGATCAGGATCAAGACGGCCGCGCCCCTGCCCTCATGCACGGCCGAATTGTAGACGAGCGTCAGCACGCCGAGCCCGGCGAGCAACAAGCACATCACCGGCGCGCGCCGCCCCCCGAACCATCGGTCGGTCGCCCAGCCCGAGACCAAAGCGCCGAGCACGCCGCCGATCGGCAGGAACATGTACTTGGCCCCGGCCGTGCCGACGCCGGTGCCTTGGACTTCCTTCAAGTGCGAGATTCCCCAGTCGAGAAACCCGTAGCGATTGGCGTTGAGCAGACCGAGCCCGAGCGCGAGGAACCAGAGCGCCGGGTTCGACAGCGTGACGGCAATCGTCTTGCGAAACGGAAGCTGCTGCTTGGCCGTGTGGTTTCGCGCGGGCAACGGGTCCTTGCCCGCGGGCGCTTCTTCGAGGAAGAACAGCATGTGCACCGCCGACAGAACGAGCAGCCCGGCCGGAACCCAGAACGCGTACCGCCAACCCCACGCCTCGGCCGCGTATCCAGACACCACGAACGTCAACGCGGCGGTCACCTGATACCCGGTGCCGATGATGCCGATCTTGATCCCGCGCACTCTCGCCGGCAGCCAGTTGGCCGCCACCCGCATGCACGGCGTCCAACCGAGCGACTGCGAGTAGCCGTTGCACGCCCACACGAACAAGAAGAAGTAGAGCGCGGTCATCCATCCGAAGACGACGTTCAGCGCGGCTGACGCGAGCATGCCGATCGCGAGCAGCTTGCGTGGCCGAAACCGTTCGGCGAGCTGCCCGTTGATCAGCTGCCCGATGCCGTAGGCGAGCTTGAGCGAGCCGAGCACGATGCCCATCGTGGCCTTCGAGTAGCCGAGCTCGGCCTCGATGCCCGGCAGCGCGGCCGCGATGTTCGTTCGGCAGAAGTAGAACGAACCATAGGTCAGCCACAGCACCCAGATGACCAGATTGGTCCCCTGAGCGCTGTGGCTTGCAGCTCCACGGCCTGGCTCGGCGTTCGACATGGGTCCGGGAGTTTGCCAGCGCCGTTAGTCGAGGTCCAGGATGTAGAACCCGACGCGCTTGCGCCGGGTGTCGCGCCAGTCGAACCACCGCGCGCGTCGCTTGGACATCACGCGCGGGCGGTACGACTCCGCCCACGCCCGCTTCACGAACCGCGGCACTTCGAAATCGAAGCGGAAGCAGAACTTGCGCGGCAGCGTCGTGTAGAGCGACTTCGGCGGGCCGAACCAGCTTGACATGTCCTTCATGAAGTTGCCGCTCCAATAGCTGTGGTAGAAGATCCGGCGGATGCCGAGCTGGTCGCGAATGAACTGGATCGCGGCCAGCAGGGTCAGCTCGTCCCACATGGCCCGGTGCGGACGCAACACCTGCTCGTAGTACGTGCGCAACCGGGCGCGGTCGAACTCGCCGTCGCGGAAGAACCAACGCCGGTGCTCGCGCTTGCCGCGCACGCACCACTCGTACGCATCGCGCGCGTCGCGCAACCAGTCGGTCTGGATCTCCTCGATCACCGCTTCGCCGTCGTCGAGCTCGAAGTCGATGCGGGCCCACGACAACGTCCGGAGCTTTCCGCCGTGCGTCGGGTGCGCACACGATACGAACGGGTGCACGTCGTCGGGACGGATCAGCTCCATGTAGCGCCGCTCGTGGCTCGCGGTGAAGTTGATCTGCAGAACGAGGTTCTTGCCCGTGCGGGTCGTCTGCCAGTCTTCCGGGTGCTTGTCGTCTTCGCCCCACTCGTCGAGGGTGAGCACGTAGCTGCAGACTTCGGCCGGCCACTGGCTGTCGAGCCAGTCCGGCTCGATGCGACCGTGGCCGAGTCGGGACAGACGGGTGCTCACGAACGGCTTGTCGAGCAAGCGTCCGAAGCGTGAGGTCCTGAGCTCCTTGATCGTCGCGCCGTCGCCGACGACGTAGCGCAGGAGCGCGATCGCGTAGCGGTCCTTGAAGTACGGGTAGACGACCCGCCGGCTCGGCTGTGTGCCGAGGACGAGGTCGAGTTGTTCCTGTCGCATTGGTCTGCACCGGTTCGTCGAACATCGAGAACCGGCAAGCCGGGCCGCGGTACGCGTACGCACGGCGACCGCGGTTTTGGCTTGCCGAACCGAACGGCCTCACAGCGGTCCGTGGCTTCGACGAACTAGTCGTGGACGGACCGGGGGCCCGAGGCCGCTATGGGCCTCGCAGAACTGGGTTCGGTGCAGTGACGGATGCGGAACATGGCTGTTTGGTGCCGTGGAACCTGCGGCTCGGACGCGAGGTCCGGCCGACGAAGCCGAGAATCCTAGCACGATCTCCCACGTTGCAAACCCCCGCCGCTATCTTGCGGGCATGCGCTACCTCGACCTCGCCGCCGCCGTGCTCACGACCTCGTGTGCCTTCGCTTCTCCCCTTCGCTCGGACCCGCCGAACGTCGTGCTGATCATCGCCGACGACCAGGGCTTCGCCGACATGAGCTGCACCGGGTTGGCCAAGGACGTCAAGACGCCGAACCTCGATCGGCTCGCGAGCAGGGGTGTGCGGTTCACGCACTCGTATGCGACGTCGCCGATCTGCAATGCGTCGCGCGCCGGGCTGATCACCGGTGTTTACCAGGAGCGGTTCGGGACGTTCTGGTACGGCGGCAAGGGGATCCACGACGCGAGCTTCCCGACGATCGCCGAGGTGTTGAAGGCGCGTGGTTACGTCAACGGCTACGTCGGCAAGTTCCACTACGGGGGTCATGTCCACAAGCCGGGCAACCGCAACTTCCCGCTCGAGCACGGGTTCGACGAGCTCTACGGGTTCGCGGGCGGGCGCAAGCACTATCTCGTGCACAACGCGGCGGCCGAGGCTGCGTTTCGCAAGTCGCAGCGCGGGCACGGGCGCAAGGGCCAGAGCCTGCAGATGGGGCCGATGTGGGACGACAACAAGCTCGTCGACCAGGACGGGTTCACGACCGAGTTGTTCAGCCGGCGGGCACGGCGGTTCCTCCGCAGGCACAAGGACGAGCGGTTCTTCCTCGTGCTGGGGATGAACGCGGTTCACAACTTCACCCACCAGCTGCCCCCGGAGTACCTGAAGCAGCACGGCCTCACGGG
>Ga0055451_10000052_pt1 | contig 35600 bp, 21 predicted proteins | sample China_Galinas_PW_3_FD_57745 | JGI IMG/M metagenome (GOLD analysis project Ga0055451, IMG submission 57745) | Wetland microbial communities from San Francisco Bay, California, USA, that impact long-term carbon sequestration - China_Galinas_PWB_D2 | ecosystem: Environmental > Aquatic > Marine >... | reverse complement strand
TCGAGCTTGCGCGCGCGATGCGTCGCGATCGCCTTCTGATACCACTCGGCCGCGGCGTCGAAGCGGCCCATGCCGAAGTTCACCTCGGCGAGCTGCTGGCACACGATCTTCTTGGCGACGAAGAACTCGAAGTTGTCGGGGTCGGTCGCGGCCAGCGCCGTAAACCGGGTATCGGCGCTCTTTAGCATCGCGTGTGCCTGCGGGATGCGGCCCGCGCGCACGAGGGCGCGTCCGAGATACAGCTCCGCGCCCGCGAGCATCGCCTTGGCGACGGCCGCGTCGGGTTGCGCCGCCCGCGGCTCGCACAGCTTCTTGGCGGCCTCGAACTGCCGGATCGCGGCTTGCCACTTCATCTGGGCCGTATACACGTAGCCGAATCCGAGCTCGGCGGCCGTCCGGTGCTCGAGCGAGCTGTCGGAGCCGAGGCGGGTCGCGTCCTCGGTCGCCGCCTTCTTGATCGCTTCGAACGCGGCCATGGCCTCGTCGGGTCGCTCGAGCGAGATCAGGATCAGGCCTTCGGTGGCTCGCGCGCGCAGGAGCTCGTCGAGCACGAGCTCGTTCTCGGGGTCGGCGCTGCGCAGGTTCTCGAGGATCGACAGCGCCGATTCGAGCAGCGCGAGGCCGGCTCGCGTCTCGCCACGGTCGCGCGCGAGCCACGCCAGCCCCTGGTCGACGCGCGCGAGCGCGAGCCGGGCACGCAGCCCCGTGCGCGCCGCCGCAGGCAGCGCGTCGAGCAGCTTCTTGGCCTCTTCGTAGCCGGTGCGGCCCTCGGCCCAGCGGCCGCACCCGAGCTGGGTCGCAGAGCGTTGGACGAGCACGTCGATCTCGAGAGTCAACAGGCGGGCAGGGGGGTGTGACTGCGCAAGGACCAGCTTGCCGACGATCGCCTGGCTCCTGTCGAGCTCGGCGAGGGACTCGGCGGTACGATTGCCCGTCGTGCCCTCGTAGCGCAGCACCCGCGCGCGGTGCAGCCGGAGCTCGGCCTCGAGCTCCGTACCCGGGTCGTTGGCCAGCAACGCCAGGCTCGCATCGTAGGCCTTGCGAGCAGCGGACGTGCGCCCGGCCTGCGCGTGCATCTGTCCCATCAGCATCCGACACTCGGCGCGCAGACGATTGGTGCGGGTGTCGTTCGGAAGCTCGTCGAGCAGCCCGAGCGCCGCGCGATAGTGCACGAGCGCCTTCTCGGGCTCGCCGAGGTTGGGGTGGTAGCGATTGCCGAGCACGTTGCCGACCTGCAGGTGCGCGAGCACGAGGTTGCGCCGGTACTCGATCGGGTCGCCGGTCGGTTGGTCGGCGATGACCTGGAGCACGGACAGCGCGCGTTGCGCGATCTGTCGCGTCGCCGAGGTCGCGCCCGGAAGATCGGCGACCTCGGCATGGACTTCGGACAGGAGGCCGAGGCTCAGGCTGCGCAGCCGCTCCGAGCGTGTGACCGCGTCCTCGCGCTGGCCGTTGACGTAGAACACTGCCGCGACGAGAAAGCCGAAGCCGACGGCGAGGCTCGCGGCCAGCACCGCGTTCCTCTGGACCCAGCGCCGCGCGCGCAAGATCGGGCCGGGGCGGCGCGCGCGGATCGGCTGCTTCTCCCGTACCCGTCGCAGGTCTTCGGCGAAGTCTTCGGCGGACAAGTAGCGCCGGCTCCTGTCCCTGTCGAGCCCGACCTCTGTGATGACGCGCAGGTCGCGCGGGAGCGCGCGCCACTCGCGCGGCGTCGCCGGCGGCTCCTCGCAGATCTGCTTCTGGAGCCCGGCTCGCGTCGGGGCCTCGAACGGACGACGTCCGGTCAGGCACTGGAACAGCACTACGGTCAGCGACCAGACATCGGTGCCGCGATCGACGGACCCGGGGTCGATCAGCTGCTCGGGCGACATGTAGGCCAGCGTCCCGAACACGTCGCCGGTCACCGTGAGATCCGGCCCCTCGGTGTCCGATTCGCGGGCGAGCCCGAAGTCGAGGAGCACGACGTCGCCGTCGGGAGTGATCATGATGTTCCCGGGCTTGACGTCGCGGTGCACGACCCCGGCCTGGTGCGCGGCGTGCAGCGCGCGGGCCGCTGATTCGATCCAGCTCAGGACGTCGTCATGGTCGAGGGCCCCACCGGCGAGCTTCGTCGCGAGCGACTCGCCCGGGACGTAGCGCATCGCGATGTAGTGCAGGTCGCCGTCCTGCCCGGTGTCGTAGACGAGGCAGATGCCGGGATGCTCGAGCCGGCTCGACAGCACGGCTTCGCGCCGGAACCGCTCGATCGCCGAGGTCGTCCCCACGGTCCGCGCCAGGACCTTGAGCGCGACGGTGCGCCCGAGCCGGGTGTCTTCGGCCAGATAGACCACGCCCTGGCCGCCGCGCCCGATCTCGCCGAGCACGCGATAGGGGCCGATCGTGTCGTCACCGGCGCCGGGTTCCCCGGTCCCATCGTCGGACGCGCGCGGCGGGGCCGCGGTCAAACGCAGGAACTCGCGCGCCACGGCTTCCTCCCGCCCGGGGAACAGGTGCAGGTAGTGCATCAGGTTGCCGGGCGCAGCGCTCTCGACGTCGGCCGCGTAGCGGGCCAGGAAGTCGAGCACTTGCCAGTCGTGGGGTTCGTCGTCTGTCGTCACGCTGCCGAAGGATCAGGTCCGGATCCATGATGATCGCACAGCTTGGTTTGGCGTGGGGGCGGTCGATCCGACAGGAATCCGGCGAATTCGCGCGCGCCGCAGCGGGATGCCGGCGTGGATTGACGTAGATTCCGGCGAGCATGCGCGTTGCGGCATACGTCTACTCCGGCTGGCACCCGATCTCCGAGCGCGACGACGCGTTCCATCCCGGCTTCACCGAGTGGGAGCTGTTGCGTGGCTGCCGGCCGCGGTTTCCCGGACACGCGCAACCGAAGGTCCCGATGCTCGGCGAGTACGACGACCGCGATCCGGCCGAGGTTGCGCGGCGGGTGTGGCTCGCGGCCGAGCACGGAGTCGACGCCCTGATCTACGGAGTGTTCTGGTGCCGCGGCAAGCGCGTGTTCGAGGCCGGGCTCGATCGCGGCTTCCTCGGCTCGGAGGTCGGGGACACGATGCCGTTCGCGTGCATGTGGGCCAACCGCATGCCGCGGCGCGTGCTGCCGGTGCGCCGCGGCGACGTTCCGGTCATCGAGCGCTGCCGCGAGGTGCCGACCGACGTCGCCGACTTCGTACGGTTTGTGCAGGTGCTCGCGAACGCATACTTCCACCGCGACAACTACCTGCGTGTCGAAGGCAAGCTCTACTTCTCGATCTATGACTCGACGTTTTTCGTCGAAGAGCTCGGCTTCGACCACGTGCAGCAAGCGATTGCTGCGGCGAGGAGGTGGCTGAGAGACCACGGCTTCGGCGAGCTGCACCTCGCGGCGGTCGAGCCCAACGCCTACGTGTTGCCGATCGCGCGCGAGCTCGGGTTCGACAGCGTCACGCACTATGTGTTCCTGCCCGACTGGCGCGGGCCGGCGCAGCAGGACTATCGCGAGTACAGCGAGCTGCGGGCGAGCCAGTGGCAGTCGTTCTCGCTCCGCTCGGGGCTGCCGTACATGCCGAGCGTCGCGCCGGGCTGGGACGCGACTCCGCGAGGCGCCGACTTCGGACCCGCGCGTCCGGACAGGTATCCGTGGTCACCGATCATCGTCGGCGAGCACCCCGACGTGTTTCGCGACGCTTGCACGCGGGCGCTCTCGTTTCGGTCCGCCAACGGCGTCGACGATCCGCTCGTGCTGATCGCGTCGCTCAACGAGTGGACCGAAGGTCATTACCTCGAGCCGGATCAGCGGTTCGGGACCGGTTGGCTCGAGGCGGTCCGGGCCGCGCGCCGGGGCGACGGGCTGGACGGCGGAGCCGGGAATCGGTAACACGGGGCGCGTGTATCGCGTCCTCGGATCTTGCTCGCTGGCTGTGACCGTCGTGCTGTGCGCGGGTCGCGAGCCGGGCGTCTCGTTCGATCGCGACGTCCGGCCGATCCTCAGCGAGTACTGCTTCAAGTGCCACGGGCCGGACGCGAAGGTCCGCAAGGCGGAGCTGCGGCTCGACACGCGAGCCGGGTTGTTCCGAACCAGAAAGGACACGACCGTGATCGTCGCGGGCGATCCCGAGCACAGCGAGCTGCTCCGCCGCGTCCGCGCGAACGACGACGACCGGATGCCGCCCGCTTCGACCAAGCGGCGGCTGTCCGCGGCGCAGATCGCCGTGCTGCGCGCGTGGATCGAACAGGGGGCCAAGTGGGAGGCGCACTGGTCGTTCGAGAAGCCGGTTCGGCCCGAGCTTCCGGACACCGCACCCGACGCGTGGTCGAAGACGCCGATCGATCGGTTCGTGCTCGCCCGGCTCCGCGCCGAGCACATGAGTCCAGCACCCGAAGCGGAACGGCGGCGGTGGCTGCGCCGGGTCACGTTCGACCTCACGGGCCTGCCGCCGACGCGAGCGGAGATCACAGCGTTCCTCGCGGACGAAGGCGACGGCGCGTTCGAGCGGGTCGTCGATCGCCTACTGGCTTCGCCGCGCTACGGCGAGCGCATGGCGTGGGACTGGCTCGACGCGGCCCGCTACGCCGACACCAACGGCTACCAGGGCGACAAGACCCGGACCATGTGGCCGTACCGCGATTGGGTCGTGGCCGCGCTCAATCGCAATCTCCGTTATGACGAGTTCGTGACCTGGCAGCTCGCCGGCGACCTCCTGCCCGACGCGACGTTCGAGCAGAAGCTCGCGACGGCGTTCCTTCGCAACCACATGATCAACGGCGAAGGCGGCCGGATCCCCGAGGAGAACCGGGTCGAGTACATCTTCGACCAGGTCGAGACGGTCGGGACGACGTGGCTCGGCTTGACCCTGACCTGCTGCCGCTGCCACGACCACAAGTACGATCCTCTGTCCCAGCGCAACTACTACGAGCTGTTCGCCTACTTCAACCAGACGCCGGTGACCGGCGCAGGCGACAACCCGCAGACGCCGCCGGTGTTGACCGTGCGCAGCGAAGCCGACCGCAGGCGGCTCGCGACGCTGCGACAGCAGCTCGATCGGAGACAACGCGAGGTCGAGACCGCGTACCTCGACAGCGATGCCGCGTATGCGGTCGCATGCGACCGCCGCGACGCGGCCAGATCCGCGCTCGAGCAGTTCGAGAAGCGAACGGGCAAGGTCAGGGTCATGGTCATGGCCGACCGCACGACGAAGCGGCGCGAGACCTACGTGCTGCAAAAGGGCCTCTACAACCAGCGGCGCGAGAAGGTCACGGCCGGCGTGCCCGACGTCCTGCCGCCGTTGCCGAACGATGCTCCGGCCAACCGCCTCGGGCTCGCGCGCTGGCTCGTCGCGGCGGACAATCCGCTGCTCGCTCGCGTCGTCGTCAACCGCCACTGGCAGAGGTTCTTCGGCGCCGGGCTCGTCAAGACGGTCGAGGACTTCGGCGCTCAGGGGCAGAAGCCGACGCACCCGAAGCTGCTCGACTGGCTCGCGACCGAGTTCGTGCGCACGGGGTTCGACGTCAAGGCGCTGCACCGGCTCATCGTGCTGAGCGCGACGTATCGCCAGAGTGCGAAGGCGAGTCCCGAGCAGATCGCGCGCGACCCCGACAACCGGCTGCTGGCCCGCGGGCCGAGACATCGACTGCCGAGCTGGATGATCCGCGACGCGGCGCTCGCCGTGAGCGGCTTGCTCGTCGAGAAGCTCGGCGGGCCGCCCGTGCACCCGTACCAGCCCGACGGCGTGTGGGCCGAAGCGACGTTCGGCAAGTCGCGCTATGTGCCGGACAAGGGATCCGGGCTCTACCGCAGGAGCCTGTACACGTTCTGGCGGCGGATCATCGGGCCGACGATGTTCTTCGACACCCCCAAGCGGCAGACGTGCTCGGTCCGGGTCTCACGCACCAACACGCCGCTGCACGCGCTCGTCACGCTCAACGACACGACCTACGTCGAAGCGGCGCGAGCGCTCGCGCAACGGCTGCTGCTCGCGCGTGGGCTCACGACACGCGCGCGCATCGCGATGGGGTTCGAGCTCGTGACCTCGCGGCTGCCCGCGGCCCGTGAGACCGACATCCTGGCCCGACGACTCGAGGCGCTTTTCGACGAGTTCACAGCGCAGCCCGAGCGCGCCAAGCGGCTGCTCGCCACAGGCCGCTCGCGTAGCAATCCGTCACTCGATCCGGTCGAGCACGCAGCCTGGACCGGGCTCTGCTCGCTCTTGCTCAACCTCGACGAAGCTCTCAGCAATTGATCCCATGTCCGAACGACACCACGACCATCGCATGACTCGCCGCGAGCTGCTGGCGCGGCTCGGGGCGGCGGTTCCGGCCATGGCGCTGGGCGCGGAGCACGCGCCTTCGCTCGGACTGCCCGGCGTGCCGCACCACGCACCACGCGCCAAGCGGCTGATCTACCTGTTCATGAACGGGGCGCCGAGCCACGTCGAGCTGTTCGACTACAAGCCCAAGCTCACTGCGATGCACGGCCGGCCGGTGCCGCAGTCGTATCTCGGCACGAAGCGGTTCAGCACGATGACCGGCGACCCGAAGGGCAAGCTGCTGCTCGGCCCGATCGAGCCGTTCCATAAGCGCGGCGAGAGCGGGGCCTGGGTCAGCGACCTGATGCCGTACACGGCCGCGATCGCCGACGAGCTGTGCTTCGTCAAGGGGCTGCACACCGGATCCGTCAATCACGCGCCGGCGATCGACATGTTCCTGACCGGCGCCGAGATGCCGGGGCGGCCGAGCCTCGGCGCGTGGTTGAGCTACGCGCTCGGATGCGAGACCGACAAGCTGCCGGCGTTCGTCGTCATGACGTCGGTCAGCAAGGGCACGACGTGCGGCCAGATCTTCTACGACTTCTACTGGGGAAGCGGCTTCCTGCCGTCCAAGCACCAGGGCGTCAAGTTCCGCGGCGCGGGCGACCCCGTGCTGTATCTGTCCAACCCTCCGGGCTTGAGCCGCAGGGCTCGGCGCGGGATCCTCGCCGACCTCGCGCGGCTCAACGAGATGCAGCTCGCGAGGTTCGGCGACCCGGAGATCGCGACGCGCATCGCCCAGTACGAGATGGCGTTCCAGATGCAGGAGAGCGTGCCGGAGCTCGCGGACTTCAGCGACGAGCCCGACTCCGTGCTCGACCTCTACGGCCCGCAGGTCGAAGAGCGCGGCACGTTCGCGCACAACTGCCTGATGGCCCGACGCCTGATCGAGCGCGGCGTGCGCTGCGTGCAGCTCATGCACGCAGGCTGGGATCAGCACAACACGCTCACGACCGAGCTGTATACGCAGTGCCGCGATACCGATCAGCCGTCAGCCGCGCTCGTGACCGACCTCGCCCAGCGCGGCCTGCTCGACGACACGCTCGTGGTCTGGGGCGGCGAGTTCGGGCGCACGCCGTTCCTCCAGGGCAAGCTCGAAGACCGCGTGCGCTGGGGACGCGATCACCACCCGTATGCGTTCACGAAGTGGCTCGCCGGCGGCGGCGTGCGCCGGGGCACGAGCTATGGCAAGACCGACGACCTGTCGATGAACGTCGTCGAAGACCCGGTCGGCGTCCATGACTTCCAGGCCACGCTGCTCTACCTGCTCGGCATCGACCACGAGCGGCTGACCTATCGCTACAAGGGCCGAGACTTCCGGCTGACCGACGTGCACGGCCGCGTCGTGCGTGGCCTGCTGGCCTGACGGGGTCAGAGCGAGTCGATCACGGCCTGGGCGCCGTCGGTCAGCGTCGCTCCCTGCGCTGGCGACAACACGTTGAAGTACACGTAGAGGGTGACCGTGAACTGGAAGATCTGCAGCTGCAGGCGCGCCGCGTTGGGTTGGTCGGCGTCGATGTAGGCCTGGGCGCTCGCGAGCTCGGTGGTCAACAGGGCGCCCTGGAACGAGGACAAGGTCTGGTCTTCTACGAACGCCTCGACCGCGTCGATGAGTTCCGCCATGGGGTCGGACGACTCGGCGGCGAACGTGATCTGGATCTTCAGGCCCTGGTCCAGACCGTAGCCGGTCGTCGGAACCGGGTCTTCCGGGTCATAGCCGATGGCGACGATCGGCAGCGTGGTCGAACGGTGGAAGCCGGACTCCTGTGTGTTCGGATCGGAGTAGCTCGAGCCGACCACGCGGATCTCGATGACGAGGTCTCCCTTGCTCGGGTCCCAGGCGAACGGCTGCGTCAGCGTGATGTCGTTCCATTGGTCCTTGAGCGGGTGGGCATAGTGGTCGCCCTGGAACACCGTCTTCGCCTGGCTCGACAGGTTCGCCGCGAACGTCGCCGAGAGCCCCGAAGTACCGGAGAAGTGGTCCATCGTGATGGTCAGGCTCGTGAACGAGTGAGTTCCCGCGCCGCAGGCCGCGAACCCGATCTTTTCGATGGTGCCCGCCGTGTTGCCCAGTTGCGCTTTCGTCAGCAGCGTCTGGTAGATCTGGTTCACGTTCGGTTGGGGGCCGAACGGCAGCACGTTGCAGGTTCCCAGACTCGTCAGGTTGTCGGGGATCTGTACGGTGGTCTGGGAAACCGCGTTGCCGGCCAGGGCCAGCGTGCCGATGAGGAACCAGCGGGGGGAGTCGAAAAGCTGCACAGTTGTCTCCTCAGAAGTTGGACCGGGCGCTCCTGAGGCCAGACGAGTTGTTCAGCTGCATTGCACCGTCGAGCGTCGGTACGACTTGCGGCTGCTGGAGATGGCCCGGGCCAACTTCGGAACGCCAGGGAACGGGATTCATCTCCATCCATCCGTACGCTGACCCCTTAAAAAGCGCAGGCCGCTCCACTCGTGGGCGCGAAACGCCGATAGGGACGAACAGTCCCCGTCATGCTTCCCCTACGCAGAATCTGGTCGCTGTTCGATGCGCGTGAACGGCCGCGGGCAGTGCTGCTGGTCATCGGGATCTTCGTGGCCGCGGGGCTCGAGACGCTCGGCGTCGGTCTGATCATGCCGTTCATCCAGCTGATCGAGGGCCCGGCGGCCGTCGAGCACAGCCGGTTCCTCGTGTACCTGCGCGGCCTGCTGGGCCTGGAATCGCGCGACTCGCTGCTGATCGGATTCGGACTCCTCCTGCTCGGCTTCTTCCTGGCCAAGAACCTGTATCTCGGTGTGCTGCTGCTCCTCAGCAACCGCTTCGTCTACGGCAAGATGTTCCGGCTGTCCGAGCAGATGTTCGAGGCCTATCTGCGCGCGCCGTATGCGATGCATCTGCAGCGCAACTCGGCCGAGCTGCAGCGGAACGTCAACAAGGACACCGGCGAGATGTTCAAGTGGGTCGTGGCCCAGTCGTTCCAGCTGATCGGCGACGGGCTCGTCGCGCTCGTGCTGACCGCGATGCTGCTGTGGATCAATCCGGTGGCAACATTCGCCGCGGTCCTCCTGCTCGGCGGAGTGACGTTCGTGTTCTTCCGGCTGATCCGCCGGCGGGCGCACATGCTCGGCAAGGTCGAGCAACAGAGCTTCGGCGAGATGATCAAGTGGGTCACGCAGGCGCTGACCGGGATCAAGGAGACCAAGGTCACGGGCACCGAGCGGTTCTTCGTCGACACGTTCGCCGTGCACAGCCGCCGCTTCTCCCGTGCCCGTCGCATCCTCTCGACGATCAACGACCTGCCCCCGTTGTTCTTCGAGACCGCCGCGGTCGTCGGGATGTTGACCGTCGTCGTCGTGCTGATCCTGGCCGGCAAGCTCGACACCGCGATCGCGACGATCGCGGTGTTCGCGATGGCGGCGTTTCGGCTGATGCCGTCGATGGCGCGCATCATCCGGTCCTCGAATCTGATCAAGCACTTCCGGCCCAGCTTCGACGTCGTCTTCCAGGACCTCGCGTACGTGCGCGAGTTCGCACAGCAGTCGCACAACCCGACCGAAGTCGAACCCTGGAGCCTCGAGGACCACATTCGGTTCGAGTCGCTCGGGTTTCGCTACACGGACGACGGCCCGATGGTCCTCGATGACGTCGACCTCGTGATCCGCAAGAATCAGTCGGTGGCGTTCGCCGGGCCGTCGGGGGCCGGAAAGACGACGCTCGTCGACCTGATGCTCGGCCTGCTGCCGCCAACGACAGGGAGGATCCTCGCCGACGGCGCCGACATCGCCGAGAACCTCGCGGCCTGGCAGCGCAACATCGGCTACGTGCCGCAGTCGATCCACCTGATCGACGACTCGATTCGTCGCAACGTCGCGTTCGGGTGTCCCGACGCGCGAATCGACGACGAGCTCGTTTGGCGCGCCCTCGCCGATGCCGAACTCGACGAGTTCGTTCGCGGACTGCCGGCCGGGCTCGACACGAGCGTCGGCGAGTCCGGTGTGCGCATGTCCGGCGGACAGCGCCAGCGGATCGGGATCGCCCGAGCGCTGTATCGCGACCCGGGAATCCTCGTGCTCGACGAGGCCACGTCTTCGCTCGATCGCGAGACCGAGAGCGCGATCGCCGAGACCGTGTCCTCCTTGCGTGGGCACAAGACCGTGATCTCGATCGCCCACCGGCTCAAGACCATCGAGTCGTGCGATCCGATCTTCTACTTCGAAGGCGGTCGGTTGACCGCGAGCGGCACCTATCCCGAGCTCGTCGAGTCGTGCCCGGGGTTTCGCAGGATGGCCGGGATCAGCGTCGCGGAGACCACCGAGGTGGGAGGGCTCTGAGCCATGGCGCGCGTGCTCGTCGTCGTTCCCTGGGCTCGCTATACCCCGCACTTCGAGACCGATCTCGAGCTCGCGCAGATCCACATCGACCGCGGGGACGAGGTCGAGATCATGGGCTGCGATGCCGAGCTGCCGGCGTGCGACCGCAACCCCGAGCACGATCTCGCGCGCTGCAGCCTGTGCATCGGCCGGCGCAGGTTCGGGACCGGGCTCTTGTCGAAGCAGGTCCGCACGCGGCCGATCGTCGAGCTCACTGAGTGTGATCGCAGAGAGCTCGCCGCAGTCCCTGGCGACTTCACGGACGCGGAGTCACTCAGGCGCTACGAGGTCGACGGCTTCGATCTCGGCTTCGCGGTGTTGTCGAGCGTGATCTCGTTCGTGCGCCAGATCGATCCGACGGACACCGTCGATCCTCGGCTGATCCGCAGTCTGCTCGTGTCGGCGCTGAGTGTGTATCGCTCGGTCCAAAACCGCTTGCGCGCCGACCACTACGACCACGTGTACGTGTTCAACGGCCGGTTCGCGATCACCCGCGCCGTGCTGCGGGCGTGCCAGAGCCGCAATACACCGTGCACGGTTCACGAGCGTGCCAGCACGCACGAGCACTACTCGCGATTCGAGGACACGCTGTGCGCGGACTTCGGCTACTGGCGGCGAAACATCCGTGACCATTGGGCCGCGGCCGAGGATGTGCGGGATCGTGACGAGAAGGCCGCCGAGTTCTTCACCGAGCGTGCGCGCGGCGTATCGCGCAACTGGCACTCGTTCGTGGCCGCGCAGGAACAGGGACTCCTGCCGGGCGACTGGGACGCGACCCGAACGAACCTCGTGATCTTCGTGTCCTCGGAGGACGAGTTCGCTTCGATCGGCCACTACTCGGCGGGCTCGGTATACCCGAGCCAGATCGCCGGGATCCGCGAGATCCTCGCGTCCTTGTGCGACGAGGACGGGATTCATGTCTACGTGCGGGCTCACCCCAATCTGGCGGGGATCGACAACCAACAGACCCGTGACCTGGCCTCGCTCGACGACCCGCGGCTGACGATGATCCCGGCCGAGAGCACGATCAGCAGCTATGCGTTGTTGCGCGCGGCCGACAAGGTCGTGACGTTCGGGTCGACGGTCGGGATCGAGGCGGTGTTCTGGGAGGTTCCGTCGATCCTCGTCGGCCAGTCCGCGTACCGGGGGTTGGGTGGAAACTACGAGCCGGGCGACCACGACGAGGTCATGGAGCTCATCCGCGCGAAGCTCGAGCCGCTGCCCAAGACGGCCGCGCTGATGTTCGGCTACTACTTGCGGACCTACGGCACGGCCTACGAGCACTATCAGGCCGAGTCCGTGTTCGCGGGTCGGTTCCGCGGCCGTCGCGTCCGGCCGGGAACCGTCGCGTTGCTGCGCGCGTGTGTCGTGCGCGCGCTCGGTCCGATCGGCCGTTGGTTCGGGGCTCGGGCGGCGCGCCGGCGGCTGGCCGCGCTCCAACGGTCCGACGCCGGCGGCGATGTGCAGGACCTGATCCTCGTCTCTGGCGGGATGTGGACCGAGCGATGGACGACCTACCAGCGCATCGCGAGCGAGCTGCGCAAGCGCTACCGCACGCTGTACGTCGAGGGCAACTACTCGTGGGGCAAGATCGTCAGAGGACTGCTACGGCCGGGGTCGGTTCCGATCTGGCCGTTCGGCCGGCTGCGCGAGGTCGAGCCCGGCTTCCACGTGCTGACGCCGCCGCCGCGGCTGCCGCTGCGGCACTTCTTGCGACCCGTCGGCGTGCTCCAGCAGGCGATCCTGCGTCGCTGGATCCGGCGCGCTGCCGATCGGCTCGGCATGCGCCAGCCGATCCTGTGGACGTTCCTGCATCAATCGGACCGGATCGTCGGCACGCTCGGAGAGAAGCTGGCGGTCTACCACTGCGTCGACTACTGGCCGTGGTTGATGCCGCGCGTGTTCCTGATGGGGCGGAGGCGGCGGATCGAGCTCGACGAGGCGATGACCGCGGCGAAGGTGGCGTTCACGGTCTCGACGTCGCGGTTTCTCAGGGCGCGAATGCAGCGCTGGAACGAAGCGAGTCATTACGTGCCGAACGCGGCTGACAACGCGCACTTCCTGCGCGCGACGCAGTCCCCGGCCGTGCCCGCCGATCTCCGGGATCTGCCGCGGCCGATCCTCGGATTCTCGGGTACGCTCGAAGCCAAGTCGGACCTCGCGCTGCTCACGCGCGTCGCCGGGGCGTTCGCGCACGCGAGCCTCGTGTTCGTCGGTCACGCCGAGAACGTGCCCGGTGTCGGGACGCTCGCGGCGCTGCCCAACGTGCACTTCCTCGGCATGAAACCGCTCGCGGAGCTGCCGGCGTACCTCGCTGCGTTCGACGTCTGCCTGGTCCCGTTTCGTGACTCGCCGGAGATCGACAGCATCAGCCCGCTGAAGATCTTCGAGTATCTCGCGTCCGCGCGTCCGGTCGTCGCGAGCCGGTACGCGGAGATCGCGGATCTGGGTGACGTCGTCTACCTTGCCGGCTCGCCCGAGGAGTTCGTTACACTCATCGAGACCGCGCTGGCCGAGGACGAGGGCGCGATGCGTGCGCGCCGGCTCGCGTTCGCCGAGGCCAACAGCTGGGTCGCGCGCGGTGCCCGGCTGTTCGAGCTGATCGACCGCGCGCTCTCGGGCATCGACGCGAAGGAGGCCGAGTCCGTGCCCGAGTCCGTTTGCGCCGAGTCGGCCACCTGACCAGGGGGAGCACATCGTGCAACGTCGTGAGCGCACCATCATCGCAGTCATCGGCGGCAGTCTTGCCCAGGATGCCGGCGGTGCCTGGCGGACGACGAGCTTTTCCGAGGGAGATCGGTTCGGGGCGCTCGGTGATCGCCTGCGCGTGGAGGCCGCCGTCCACTTGTTTCGCGAGCACCGAGATGCGCTCGTCCTCGCGCTCGGCGGCAAGGGGCAGCTCGCCGACGACCCGGACGTTCCGCCCGTTGCGTCGGTCATCGAGCGCGAGCTCGAGGAGCGAGGCGTCCCGGCGGCAAGCATCGTGACAGAGCAGCACTCGGGGACGTCGTACGAACAACTGCTTGCCATCGTGGAGCAGCTCGGACGCACGCCCGCGAACGCGGTGTACATCGTGTCCAACAAGTACCATCTGCCGCGGCTTCTCGCCATGATCGATTGCGCCCCCGGCCTCGAGCGTCTGGCGGACGGCGGTGTGGAGCTGTGTGACGCGGAGGACGTTCTCTTGCGCCACGAGCCGGAGCTCTGGGAGGACAAGATCCGCGCCGCATACGACAGCGCTCCTGTGCGCGAGCGGATCGCTCTCGAGGAGAAGGGAGTTCTGGACATCAGAGAAGGGACATACGCGCTCGAACGTGCCGAGACCATCACCCTGCGCTCCGCCACGCCGGAGGACTCCCGCCGCGTTTGGGGGATCCGCGCGGATCCGGCGACGGCCGCGTTCTCACCGCGGTTCGACACGGCGTTCGAGGCTTCGGACGCCTGGTTTCGCCGGAAGTACTTCAGCGGTGCTGACAACCACTGCTTCGTCCTGGTCACCCGAGACGAACACGTGATCGGCTACTGCCGGTACGACCATGACGCCGAAGCGGGCCACTACGTGGTCTCGGTCGCCGTGGACCCGGCCTACTGTGGGCGTGGTCTCGGCTCGCGGCTGCTTTCGGAATCCTGGGCAGCGCTCGCGCCGGACAAGAAGGTCCTCGCCGCGATACGGCGTGACAACGCCGCCTCGTTGCGGCTGTTCGAGAAGAACGGCTACACGCGAGTGCGGGAGGACGCGGACAACTTCTATCTGGAGCGCACGCCGTAACGCCACCCGGCAACGATCGGGTTCACAGACGGGTCGAGGTTCTCAGCGACGGCTCCCGTTCCCGTGCGTGCCCGTGCCCGTGCCCGTGCCGGTGCCCGACACGTGCCCGTGTCTGCAAAGCGTTGATCGTGCCCGTTGCACGGGCACGAACCGGGCACGGGCACCGGCACCGGCACGGGCACGCACGGAAACGGGGGCGTCTCGTCCCAGCACTGGTCACTGCACGGTCGCGGGCTGATGGGAAGGAGCTCGGCTCGTCTCTTCGTCCATCGGAACGAGGACCTCGGCCTGCACGAGCTTCTCGACGGTCTCGAGCACGGTCCAGATCGGGACGCCGGTCAGCTCGCAGATGGACAGCAGGTCATGCTCGCCGTCCGAGTAGGCCAGGATGTCCATCATCGTGCGCACGATGTCCTTGGTCGCGCGCGTGCTCAGGGTCGGATACAGGCCGCGCTTGCCGAGCTGCGGTTCGCACGGCATCGCGGTTCGATACGTTCTGTTGTGCTCGAGCGCGAGCAGGCAGTGGCGCAGCGCGTTGTAGCCGCCGAACAGACCCGCGGGAGGCGTGATGCTCAGGTCGTCGAGGGATGTGTGGTACTCGGGGTACTCGCCGTACTTCGTGCGCATGACGCTCGCAATCGGCAGGTCGACGCCGGGGCTGCAGTATTGGCGTTCGTCGCTTCCGCGGTCGAGGAAGCTGTAGCGGGCGAAGTCAGGGGCGATGTGGCTCAGCACGTGGATCGCGACTCGATCCGACGGCGTGTCGCCGGCACGCGAGGGGAGATACGAGTATGTGCGGTCGTCGCCGACGCAGGTGACGTTGAACCCTGCAACGACATGACGCTTCAGGTGCTCGAGGTTCCGGCTCAGGTAGACGATCGAGCCGATCGTCTCCGGGACGAACGCGATGCGATACGTGTAGCGGCGGCGTTCGAGTCCCAGGAGCCACTTCGCGAGATAGGTCGTGACCGTCGGGCCGGAGAGCTCGTTGTTGGCGAGGGACGGGTGGCAGATGTAGGTCGACAGGAACACCTCGTCGCGCGTCTCGCCCGGGATCACCAGCTCGGCATAGGTCAGGCTTCCCGGGGCCAGCGTGCTGTCGATCACCGCGCGATACTCGCCCGGCTCCAGCGCGTTGCGTTGTCTCTGGGACAGGCAGAAGCCCCAGCGGCGGGAGTAGTACGACGTGATGTACGGGATCGCGTCCGGTTGCTCGGGCAGCGAGTGGAGGTGGGCGGTGAGCTCGTCTAGCGAGAGCGTCTCGTCGACGGGGGTCGAGTAGCCGACCACGTGGAGATTGTTGTTGCGAAACTCGGCGAACCGCCGGCCGTCTGGGGCGACGAGATAGGCGTCGCGGATGTTCCACTCGTCAGGCACCGTCCAGTCGAAACACTGGGTCCCGGTGGCGACCTCGACCGTGCGCAGGCCGGGAAGCTCGCGCCCGAGGATCTCGAGGGTTCGGCGCACGCCGTCACCGGTGATGCTGCGCGCGATCGGCCACAGCTCGCGCGCGAGCCCGTGGATGGCGTCCCCGACGCTCTCGTGGGGCCGAGTCAGAGAGTCGCTCATGCTGCCCTTCTCCGTCGCGCCTGGCGCCCGTGCCATCGGGGCTTTGCCGGCGCTCACGGTCACTCTTCGGGCCTCGCCGCGCGCAGCTTGAGGCGATCTGGACGGTCGCTACCCTCCGAGCGGCGTCAGCTCGACCTTGCGGAACTCGCAGACGGCGCCCTCGGCCTGGATCGCGATCTGGCCCTTGGTCGCCGTGCACCCGTAGCCGCTGTTGACGTGGTCTTTGTTGACCCAGATGTCGATCTTGTCTCCGCGGCACTCGATGACCATCCGGTTCCACTGCCCGACCGGCTTCTCGGACTCGTCGGTCAGGTTGAGGATTCGCCGCGCCTTGCCTTCGGTCGTTCCCCACTTCTCCTTCGGGCCGCGGCGCTCGACCATGTCCGGCACCTTGATGTCCTCGCCGATGCACCAAAAGTCGCCGGCCTGTCCACTGTTCATCTGACACTCGATCGACTGCGGGAACATCTTGTAGAGCATCCGCGGCTTCGAGGCGTGCACGAGGATGCCGCAGTTGCCGGGACGCCCGGGCCAGCGGTATTCGACCACGAGACGATAGTCGTGGTACGACTTGTCGGTGATCAAGTGGCCCTGGGGCTTGCCGAGGCTCACGAGCATTCCGTTGCGCACGACGAACGTGGGGGCGAGATTCGGGTTCTTGTCCTTGGCGGGGATGTCGGCGTGCCAGCCGGTCAGGTCCTTGCCGTTGAACAGCTCGATTGCCTTCGGCCGCCGGGTCATCGCGTCACCACGGTACGTGATGTCGGACGGGCCGTACCAGCTCAGCACCTCGACTTCGAACAGTCCGGCCTTGACCGCCGGATCGGTCTGGCACAGCTCGCGGGCTCGCTTCTTGGTCTTCACGTCGAACAGGAAGAGGCCTGCGTAGGCATCCTTCGGTGCGTCCTTCCCGACGACGAACGGCCCGGCGAGCCGCAACAGGCCCTTCTTTGCCAGTCGCTTGATGTTGGCGAAGTGACCCTTCGCCGCCTTCTCGCGCGCCTCGCCCTTCAACGTCTCGTAGGCCGGCCCGCGCTTGAGCAGGACGAGCTGCCAGACGCGCATGCCGTACGGGTCGTTCTGTTTCTGCCCCTGAGCGAACGCGGGGGCAACGGCGATGAGCAGGATTGCGGCGGGGAGTCGGAGTCGTTGCATGATGTCCCTCTCGGTTCTGGCGCACTGTAACCGGTTCGGCGGCAGAGTGTCAGACGACGGAAGCGCGGTGTGCGTCCCAATAGGGGATGACAGCGTCGTCGAACTTCCGCTCGAGGGCTTCGCGTCCGTACGTGGCCTCGTAGTCGCGCTCGGCCTGCGTGATCGGCAGCGCCCAGGCCAGGTGCACGTGGCCGTCGCCGCAGGGGCAGAGCGCGAGCTCGTGCCCGAACAGATCCGCAGCCCTGAGCAACAGGTGGTTGCAGCTCGAGTCTCCGAGCCACGGCTCGCCGAGCGGCAGCGTGTGTCCGATCCCGACCCTCTCGGTCTTGTGATACCAGGCCAGCATCGTCAACAGCTCGACGCAGCGCATAACCCCGCTCGGTGCGACCATCACGAACTCGTAGCGCGGATCGGACTCGTGAACGATCGCCGACGCACCGGCCGAGACGAGCACCCAGTTCCCATCCCCACGGTCCGGGGCAACGCACAAGACCCGGAACTCCGGAATGTGATCGGGAAGCGGTCCGAGCTCCCAGCGATGCTCGCTGATCTCGTGACCGCTGAAGAACCGATGCACGTGGCCGGTGACGATCTCGATCAGCTCTCGCGATTGCACTGCGCCACAAGCTTATCCCCTTGTGGCCCCGTCGGGACTACCAGCGGACCAGCGCCGAGCCCCAGGTCAGCCCCGCGCCGAAGGCCACCAGAGCGACCAGCTGCCCCGGCTGGATCTTCCCGTCATCGACCGCCTCGGCGAGCGCGATCGGGATCGAGGCCGATGACGTGTTGCCGTACTGCTCGATGTTGCACACGACCTTCTCCATCGGCACGCCGAGCTGGGTCGCGGCGGCTTCGGTGATCCGCTGGTTGGCCTGATGGGGGACGATCCAGTCGATGTCGCTCACCGCAATGCCCTTGCGTTCGGCGAGCCCCTCGATCTCGGAGCAGAATTTCGAGACCGCGAAGCGATACACGCGGCGACCCTGGAGCCTGACGAAGTGACGCCGCTCGGCGACCGTGGCCTCGGTCGCGGGCAGGCGCGACCCGCCGGCCGGCACCCAGATCGTCTGGGCTTCGGAGCCATCGAGCCCGAGGTGGCAGTCGAGGATCTCGCCGTCGGCGTCTGCGCCCAGCACGACCGCGCCGGCCCCGTCGCCGAACAGGATGCAGGACTCCCGGTCTTCGTAGTCCATGATCGTCGAGAGCTTCTCGGCTCCGATCACGAGAACGTGTTCATATACGCCGCCCGCGATGAACTGTGCGCCGATCGACATCCCGTGCACGAAGCCCGTGCATCCGGCATTGATGTCGAAGCCTGGCGTGTCCACCGCGCCGATCTCATGCTGCACGATCGCGGCCGCCGACGGGCACATGTGGTCGGGCGTGACGGTCGCGACGAGGATCAGGTCGATGTCCTGCGCGGCCAGGCCGGCATCTTCGAGCGCCCGCGTGGCCGCCGCGGCAGCCATGTCGGACGTCGCCTGCTCCGGGCTCGCGATCCGCCGCGCGCGCATGCCCGTGCGCGCGAAGATCCACTCGTCGCTCGTGTCGACCATCTTCTCGAGGTCGTGGTTCGACAGCACGGTGTCCGGCACGTAGCCGCCGGCTCCGAGGATCCCGGCCGTTCGCATCGCGGCCGTGTCGTTCGCTCGGCGGCGTTTCGGAAACACCGTAGTCAGCGTCGCGTGGTCCGGATCCCTCATTCTCGTACGCGTCCTTGATGCACTCGGCGGCAGGTGTCCGTGCATTCGCGTCCGAGTAGGAGACTCGAACAGGCGATGCACGTCGGCTGCCGGGGCGTGGATCAGCTCCCAGTGGGGCAGTAATCCAGCAAAGCCCTAGCACGATTGTCAATATGGAAGTTGCCGAAGATCACCTTTCCGCCGTGCCTGCTAGGCGCTGGCCAGTGGAGGCGGCGGAGAAACCTGCTCGGCGAACGCAACGAGACCGGGAGCGCTGCGGACGTGGAGGTCGAGCTGCGGGAACGCGATCTCGAGATCCCGGTCGCCGAACACCTGCTGAATCCTCGTGTTGATGTCGTTTTGCAGCGCCGGCCAATCTTCCATCGACGCGATGAACACGCGCAGCTGGAAGTCGAGCGAGCTTGCACCAAAGCCGAGGAAGATGGCCTTGGGATGCGGTTTGTCGAGCACGAGCGGGCATGCACTCGCAACGTGGAGCAGGGCCTCACGCACCTCGTTGGCGTCGGTGCCATAGGCGACGCCGACCCGGAAGATGATCCGAGTGACCGGGTCGGTCAGGCTCCAGTTGACGACCCTGCCGGTGATGAACTCCTTGTTGGGAATGATCAGCTCTCGGCGGTCGTAGTCCGTGACGACCGTCGCGCGCATCCGGATCTGTGTGACGAAGCCGTCGGTCTCTGCGACCGTGACGAGGTCGCCGACGCGAATCGGCTGCTCGATCAGGATGATGATCCCCGACACGAAGTTCGCGAAGATCTCCTGCAGGCCGAAGCCGAGTCCGACGCCGAGCGCGGCGATCAGCCACTGCACCTTGGACCAGCCGATGCCGATCACGCCGAACGCGACCGTGAAGCCGATGCCGAGGATCACGTAGCGGGCGATCGTCTTGATCGCGTGCCGGCCGCCGGGATGCGCGCCGAGGCCGCGGAGCACGGTCAGCTCCAGCACGCCGGGAATGTTGCGTGCGGCGAGCAGCGTGATCGCGACGTAGACAGCGGCGAGCAGGAACCCGGCGAGCGTGACGCTCGTCGTCTTCCCGTCGACCGTGTCCGACCACAGCACGACGTCGCGCAGAATGCCGAGCGCCGGAATGACGTCGACCCAGAGGAACCAGGTTCCCAGCAGCAGCACGACTCCGAACAGTCCGTGGAGCAACGAACGCGTCTGCTGGCCGATCGCGGTGAGCTCCAGCTGTGGCACCGGTGGGGGAGGGGGCTCGGCCTCCGCGGTTTGTGGCACACTCCGGGCTCTCGCCAGGTTCCGGCGCGCCAGCGCGAGTCCACGGAGGACGAACGCGTAGACAATCAGCAGCGCGAGCACGAAACCGATCGTCAGGAGCAAGCGGAGCGTGAGCTCGACAGCCGTGAACTCGAAGCCAAGGCACGCGAGCACGGCGAGTACTGCTGGGACCCCGACGCCGAGCCATACCCAAGCCCGTTTCCAGTGCGCGAAGACGCCCGCGCGCGCGACGTTCACATGCGCGAGCACGCCGGTGCGCGGGTGCAGAAGCCGCCACAACAACATCGCGAGGACCGCGAGCAGCGGGATCAACGCCAGGCGTCCCCCGCTCTGCGCCCACGGCTCGCTCCCGCTCGCCCGCAGCGTCGTCAGCGCCCAGAGCCAGGGGGCGGCGAGTGGGACGGCCCATGCCAGGTGCCGTCGCAAGAGCCGCGTCACGGCCGCCGGCCAGCGGAAGTGCGCCTCGGCGAGGCCATTGGGGCGCGTCACGTGGAGGATGAACAAGCCGGCGAGCAGCCACCAGCCGACGGCGTAGACACCCGACGCGCACGCGCGGGCGAACGACTCGGGCGTTGCCGACAGAGACAAACGGTTGCCGACGGCGATGAGGGTCATCGGGAGCGGCAACGCCGCGATCATCGTGAGCACGACCGCCCACGACGTCACTCGCAGCGTTGCGGTCGCGCCATCGGAGGCTCGCGCGCCCAGGCGGTCGAGTCCCCGCCGGGCTCGCCCTCCCGCGATCAGGAGAGCGAGGCCGAGCAGCCCGAGAATGACAGCGGGCACGGGATCGGCGCGCAGCTCGCGCCAGAGCGCTTCGAGCAAGCCGACCCAGCTCCTGGGGGACAAGAGCCAGGTCCAGGCCGCGATCGCGCTCCCGGAGTCGGAGCGCCACACCGGTGACGCACTGCGAAGCCACAACACGTTCTCGTCGATGAACTTCTTGCCCGCGCGAGCTCGTGCTCGCACAGTCGCCGACTCGGCGATCTCCTGCGCGAGCAGCTCGACGACCTTGCTGGCCACGGTCTTGGTGTCGCCGACGTCTTTCTCGAGCTGGGCGAGCAGGACCGTTACCTGAGCTTGGACGTGCTCGATCGAGCGGTCCTGCTTCGACGGGACCCGACCGCCCGGCCACTCGCTGGCATCGAACGCGCCAAGCGCGTCGAGCTTCGCGGCCGGCGACACGTCACGTCCGAGGATCTGGTATCGCTGCTCGAGGTCGAACCACTTCAGCTGCAGCTCGCCGAGCTCGTCGGACACGTCGCCCGTGTGGAGCTCGCGAAGCAAGCCGTCGATGACGCTGCGCTTCTGCCGGAACACCCTTCCGAGCGAGTCGGAGAGCCCACCGACGAGCTTCATCCGGTCCTTCAGGTCCTTGACCTCGCTCGCGAGCGACTCGCGCGTCGCCTTCAGTTGTTCGACCCGTTTTCGTGCGGCCTGGCGGAGGCCTTCCAGCTTGTTCTTCTCGGCTACGACCTCGGCGTCCCACTTCGCGAGGAGCGCGACGACGGGATTGCCCTCGCGCTCGGCCGCCGCGCGCGCCTTGGCCTCCGCTTCGGCCTGCTCGGCGGCCCGCTTGCGTTCGGCTTCGAGCCGGCTGCTCACGTCACTGAGTCGTTGTTCGGCGAGCGTGAGCCGCTTCGTCGCGAGGGTCAGCTCCGCCTGTGCCAGCTCCTCGAGCTTCCCGGAGGCGAGGTTGCGTTCTTCCTGGGCGAGTGCCTCGATCTGCTGGTCCATCGCCTGGGTTTTCGTGCTGTCGGCCCAGGACATCGCCTGCTTGAGCGCCGGCTTCGCGTCGGCGGGGATCTTCGCCGCGGAGTATTGCTGCCGCTTCGCGCGGGCCGCCGCCAGAAGCCCGGGAAGGTCGGTTCGGCGCTGCGCGCGCAGCTGCAACGCCTGATGCGCTTGTTCTTCATCCTGCTTGCGCTGGTCGCGCTGAGCCTGGGCAATTCCGCGCTGCGTTTCGAGCCCCGCGATGTCGCTCGGGAGGTGCTCTTCCGTGGTCTTGTCGAGGTCGGCGAGCTGGGAACGGACCTGGTCGAGAGTGGTCGCGGCGTTGTCCCTCGTGGCCGCGAGGTGCTTCGCTTGCTCGGATTCCTTGTCGCGTTCGATGGCGTTGGACTTGGCCTCGCGCAGCAGGCGCAGGACGTCGTCCTTGAGCGGAGGTTCGACCGTCCTCTCGACCTCGGTGATGCGCGACTCGATCTCGCTGACCGTGGGGGACGGACCTTGCGCCAACAGGGTCGTGACAGTCGTCGCGAGCAGCAGCCAGTGGACGGGTCGGATGTCGAACATGCGCGTCTTGCTTCCTTCGGTTCGTGCCGCGCTCGGCCGGGGCGGAACGTTCTACCTCCTAGAATTCCCCCGGCACACCCCCAAGCCCCGAGCACGGCAACTGAAGTCCTGAGGAATGTGTCAGAGACATTCCTCAGGGCCTCACTCGGTGCGCGCGATGCCGCGCAAGAGCCGGCCGAGGAGGTCGGCCCCGGTGATCACGCGGCGCGTGTCCCCCCAGAGCAGAACGATGTCGTGGTCGACGACGTCGTCTTCGGGGTGCTCGGCGTGCACGCGGAGGCGAGTCAAGAAGCTCCCGAGCCGCTCGTTCGGGTCGTGGGAGACGATCGGGCGGTGGCAGTGGGCGAGTGGCCGGAACGGGTGCGGCCGAAACAGAGCGTCGCGAAGGAAGCCGTCCGAATCCATGACCATGCGCGGCTCGTCCGTGTCGTCGGTCAGGACGATCCACTTGCGGCCTGACGCCTGGACCCGGGCGAGGAACGGATCCACCGGCTGCGCCTGAATCTCGGGGAACACCGGGATTCCCCCGGAGAACGGTATCCGGACGATGCTCTTCGGGTCGACCGGTTGGCCCTCCTCGCACAGCTCCACGTCGTCGAGCGCGAGGAAGTTGGCGGCGCCGATGCCCTCGATCCGGCTGACCTCTCCGGCTTCCTTCGCCGCGGCGTGGCGCTCGAGCAGCTCCTTCAGGTCCCGCTCGCGGAAGTACTCGACGATCTCGTTGCCGAGAAACCAGTCGACCATCATCGCGGAAGGCCTGGCGACGGGATACAGCAACACCTGATAGACGCGCAGAACCGGGGCGAGCCTTGCTCCCATGCGCATCGCGTTGCGGACGAAGTATGCCTGCGGGAAGATCTCGCCGAAGAAGGTAATGACCACCGTCGAAAACAGGAACGCGTACACGCCCGCCATCACGGAGTTGGCCAGCAGGGCGAGCAGCACGTTGATGCCGACGTTTCCCCACAGAATCGTCGTCAGCAGGAAGTTCGAGTCCTTGCGGAGCTCGAGCAGCTTCACGGCCTCTGCGCGTCCGGTTGCCGCTTCGGTCTCGAGGCGAAGCCGGCTGATCCCGAAGACGGCCAGGTTGAGGCCGGAGAACAGCGCGGACTGACTCGCGCACAGGAAGATTCCGACCCAGACGAGGATGTCCATGCGAGTCTTCTACTCTCCGCACCGAGTTGCGCAACAGGAACTGGCCTGGGTTGCGGGCCGCACTACGATGCATGCGCGATGACCGACCCTCGCTTCCCCGATGCCCGCTACCTCCACCGGCAAGACCGGCGCGACGAGCCAGAGCTGTGGTCGGCCAGCTGCGAGCGCGGGATGATCGCGACTGCCCACTATCGCGCCACGGAGGCCGGCGTCGAGGTCCTCGAGCGGGGCGGCAACGCCATCGACGCCGCCGTCGCGGCATCGTTCGCGCTCGCGGTCTGCGAGTCCGCCGGCTCGGGGATCGGCGGCATGTGCATGATGATGGTGCACCTGGCGCAGCCGACGCGCACGTTCACGATCGAAGGGCCGTGCCGTGCGCCCGCGGCCGCCACGCCCGAAGCGGTGGCGGCGGCGCGCCGTTACCGGGGGTACGCCGCGGTTGCGGTGCCGACCTATCTGGCCACGCTCGAGCACGCGATCGCACGCTACGCGACGATGCCCGTGCCCGAGCTGCTCGCTGCAGCGATTCGGCTGGCGGAAGACGGCTATCCGGTGACCGACCGACAGCATGAGCTCATGGACAGCTTCCAGTCGGTGCTTCGGACCCGCGGTGCCGGAAAGTTCTTCCTCGACGAGTCGGGCGCTCCGCGCGCACCGGGCAGCCGGTTTCGCCAGCCGGTGCTCGCCGCCACGCTGCGCCGGCTCGCCGAGCACGGTCTGCGCGACTTCTACGAGGGCGCGATCGCCCGGGAGATCGATGCGGACATGGCCAAGGGTGGCGGGTTCGTGCGCGCGAGCGACCTGGCGGCCGTGCATGGCGCGCGAGAGGCCGATCCGATCCAGGCTCCGTACGCATCAGGCGTGGCCTGCACGCTCGGCCCGCCCGGGGGCGGCCTCGCGCTCGCGCAGCTGCTCCAGATGCTGGCTGCCCGCGGCGCGAACGTGCCCGATCCCGACTCGCCCGATGGAGTCGTGTGGCTCGCCGGCGTGATTCAACGCGTACGGCAGGACCGCCGGCGCCACAGTTCCACGATCGGCGCCCAGGAGCTCCTCGGTGCGGCGGAGCTCTGCGATCCCGCATACGCGGCTGTCGCGCTTCGCGAAGTCGAGCAAGCCATCGCCGGCGAGACGACGCACCTCTCGGTCATGGACGCGTTCGGGAACGCGGTCGGGATCACGCAGTCCGTCGAGCGCAACTTCGGGTCCGCAGTCGCGACCGACTCGCTCGGCTTCGTCTACAACGGCTACCTCAGGGCGTTCAAGGTCGACAACCCCGAGCATCCGCACTTCCTGAAACCGGGGGCGGTCGCTCGATCGAACGCCGCTCCGACGATCGTGCTGAAGGGCGGACGCCCGTGGATCGTGATCGGCTCGACCGGGTCCGAGCGAATGGTCTCGGGCATCTTCGAGACGCTGTTGCGGTTGCAGCGGCAGGATCCGTTCAGGGCTGTTGCGGGGCCTCGTTTGCATTGCACGCCGCGCGGAGTCGTGCTCGTGGAGGCCGACCGATTCACGGCCGAGTCCCTGCGCGCGCTCGAGCGTCGCGGGTTTACGCTGGACCGTAAGGGGCCCTACGCGTTCACGATGGGTGGGCTACAGCTTGTCGTGTACACCGATGGCCGGTTCGTCGGCGTCGCCGAGCCGAGGCGCGACGGCGCTGCGGGCGGGCCGGCGCGATTAACCGGGCAGGGGCACGGGCAGGGGAGGTCGATCTGCCAAATGCCGCAGGCATTTGGCAGATCGACCTAGCGCAAGAGCTCGATGCACTGGCTCGCGGCGCCGAGCACGACGAAGAAGCCGCACATGTCGGTCAGCGTCGTCAGGATCGGGCTCGAAGCGATGGCGGGGTCTTTGCCGAAGCGGCGCAAGAGCAGCGGGACGAGTCCGCCGATCGAGACCGCAACGAGCGTGTTGATCCACAGCGCTCCGCCGACCAGGACGCCGAGGGTGGCATTGGACTTCCAGATCCACGCGGCGAGGCCGACCAGGATCCCGAGCGCGAGCCCGTTCACGAAGCCGACACCGAGCTCCTTGCGCAGTACCCACAGGAAGTGCTTCGGCTTGATCCGGTCGAGGGACAGCTCGCGAATGCTGACCGCGACGGCCTGGTTCCCGGAGCACCCGCTCATGTCGGAGATGATCGGCAGGAACACGGCGAGCGCGATGACCTGCTGGAGGGTCTCCTGGTAGAGAGCGATGACGCTGGCCGCGGCGACGTTGAGCAGCACATTGACGCTCAGCCACGAGAGCCGTCGCGAAGACCGCTGTCCGAGCGACATGTCGCGAAACTCGTCGCCGCCCGCGATGCCGGCGAGGCGAAGCATCTCTTCGTCGGCCTCGTCCTCGGCGAACCGGAGCGCGTCATCGTGCGTGACGACGCCGAGGAGCCGGTCGGCCTCATCGACGACGGGCACCTGCCGAAACCGGCGAAACAGCTTGAGCAGCTCGAGCCCGGGCAGGTTGGTTCGCGCGGTCACGAGTTCGGTCGACGCGACCTCCGCGACCGGCGTATCGGCGTCGCACAACAGGATCTCGCGCATGCTCGCGACCCCCCGCAGCTTGCCGTCGCCGTCGACGATGTAGACGTAGGAAGTCGGGTAGTCGGCGTATTCCGTTGCTCGTTTGCGGAGCTGTCGGGCGACGTCACCGGCAGTCATCGCCTCGGTGACGGAGATGAACTCCGTCTGCATCAGGCCGCCGGCCGTGTCGTCGGCGTAGCCGATCAGCGAGCGTGCTGCGGCCGCCTCGTCCGGTGAGAGCTTGGCGAGGATTGCCTCGGCGCACGGTGGCGTCATGTCTTGGAGGAGGTCGGCCTCCTCGTCGCTCTTCATCCGCCGGACCACGGCCGCAGCACGGCCAGGGTCCATTTGCATGACAGCCGCCGCGGCCAGGTCATCGGGTAGCTGTTCGAGCACCTCCGCAGCCGTTTCCGCAGGTAGCGACAGCAACGCGACGTGCCGAATCGGTCGAGGAAGCGTGCGAACGACCTCCGCCGCGTCACCGGGCTCGAGCGGCGTCAGCGCATCGGCGAACGTTCGCTCGTCGCTCTTCTCCAAGGACTTGGCGAGGTCTTCGAGGTCCTGTTGCGTCCAGGTCATGGCCAACCGTTGCCCCCATGCTCGACGGTTCTCTCGGTACGGCGGACGGGATGTGGGAGCCGGACTCTATCGCGTGCCCGGCGCGGCGCCACGAGAGATTGGTACGACGCTTGCTTCGCGCGCGACGTCGCGCCCCCGACAAAGAAGCAAGTCGGCGTGAGCTCGGGAGCAAAAGCGGACTCTCGGCGTTTTGAATTCCCGGCGAACAGCCGCGCGAGCTGCGCGGCGCGACTGTCCGGTAGTCCTTATGAACACATAGGAGGTGAACATGCAGTATCTCGCTGAGCGCCCAAGCCGTGTGGACGGGGGATTGCTCGACATTCCCCGCTCTGTGGACGAACTCTTCAATCGCTTCTGGGGCGGACTGACTTCGAACGCCCGCACCCAACAGGCCTGGCGGCCCGCAATCGACATTCTCGAGACGCCGCAGGCATACGTGATGCACGCGGAGATCCCGGGCATCAACCCCGACGACATCGACGTGACGCTGGCCGGTGAGACGGTCACGATTCGCGGCGAGAAGCAACTCCCGGAGAAGCTCGATGACCAGACCTGGTACATGAGCGAGCGTATTCCGGGCCACTTCGAGCGATGCTTCACGCTCCCGGCCGCGGTCTCCGCGGACGACATCGAGGCCGAGGCGCACAATGGCGTGCTCACGGTCAAGGTCATGAAGGCTCAGGAAGCGCAGCCTCACCGGATCAAGGTTCGCAGGAGCTGAGCTCGCGTCCACGGGAGTAGGTAACCCAGCTCCGCCCGTGGCGGAACCCGGTTGTTCCAAACCCGAAAAAATGTGCCTGACACATTTTTTCGGGTTTGGAACGCGCTCGTCGAACAACACTTCCTGGCCTCCGTGCGACACGGTAAGGTCTGCCCGTCTCGCTTGGGTTTGCCCGTCTCGCTCGAGGCCTTCGTTGCGTGTTTCCCCTCTTCGACAGCGTTCCGAGTCGCACGACGCCGGTGGTCACGTTTGGGATCATCGGCTCGTGTTTTCTCGTGTTCTTCTACGAGCTCCATCTCGGGGCGGAGCAGCTGCAGCGTTTCTTCTATCTGTTCGGCTTCGTCCCGGCCCGCTTCACGGACTCACGGTGGGCCGACTCGGTCGGGTTTCCCGCGCGTGACTACTGGCCGTTCATCACGAGCATGTTCCTGCACGCGGGTTGGCTGCACATCATCGGGAACATGTGGGTGCTGTGGATCTTTGGCGACAACGTCGAGGATCGGCTCGGTCCGAGGAGGTTCGCTGCGTTCTACCTGATCTGCGGCATCGCGGCCTCGGTCGTGCACTGGCTCACGAACCAGGACTCGACGGTGCCGGCGCTCGGGGCATCGGGCGCCATCGCGGGAGTCATGGGCGCCTACCTCGTGCTCTTTCCCAAGGCCAGGATCGTGCTGATGATTCCCGTGCTGTTCATACCGTTCTTCTTCGAGGTCCCCGCCGTCTTCTTCCTCGTATTCTGGTATCTGCTGCAGCTGGTGAGCGGTGCCCTTGCGTTGTCGTCCACCCAGCATGCGAGCGGTGTCGCGTTCTGGGCTCACGTCGGCGGGTTCGGGGCCGGCATCGCGCTTCTGCCCCTGTTTCTCATCGGTCGCCCGAAGCGGGCACGGAATCGCGACGACTATCGCATGGAAGCGGCGTGGCATCGGCCCAGGCGACGCGATCACAGGAGCTAACGGAGACGTTCATGATCGATGCGCTGTGGATCTTCTTCATCCTCATTGCTCTGCAACCGATCCTGCGCCAGAAGCTCCTCGAGACCTCCAGGCAGCGGCTCATGGCGCGCATCGAGAAGGCTCGTGGGTCACGTCTCATCTCGATGATCCACCGCGAGGAAACGATGGGGTTCCTCGGGTTTCCGGTCCTGCGCTACATCAACGTCGAGGACTCCGAGGAGGTCATCCGCGCGATTCACATGACCGACGCGGAGGTGCCGCTCGATCTCGTTCTCCACACGCCAGGCGGCCTCGTGCTCGCGTCCCTGCAAGTTGCGCGGGCGATCCGCCACTACCCGGGCAAGGTCACGGTGTTCGTGCCCCACTACGCGATGAGCGGTGGTACCCTGATCGCGCTCGCAGCCGACGAGATCGTCATGTGCGAGCATGCCGTGCTCGGCCCCGTCGATCCGCAGCTCGGCCAGTATCCCGCGGCTTCTTTGATCAAGGTCGTCGAAGACAAGCCGATCGCCGAAGTCGACGATGAGACGCTCCTGCTCGCCGACCAGGCGCGCAAGGCGATCGTCCAAGTTCACGACGCGGTCAAGGAGCTCCTGCAGGGCCGCTACTCGGACGAACAGGCCGAGGACATTGCGACAACCCTCACAGGCGGGCGCTGGACCCATGACTACGCGATCACGGCCGTGCACGCTCGCGAGCTCGGGTTGCACGTCAGCACCGAGATGCCCGACGACGTGATGACGCTGATGACGATGTATCCGCAACCCGTCCGCAAGCGCCAGACGGTCGAGTACCGCCCGGTCCCCAAGCGATCGGACCACAAGGCGAGCTGACCCCGGGCGTTCGCGTTTTTCGCTCGCCCGCAAGAGCTCCGATCGGTGACACTCTCGCGGAGTCAGATGAACTCGGCAGCGAAACAACCACGCTTGGCATTTCGACTCCTCCTCGACCAGAAAGGCGGCGCGTCGGAGGTCTCGGCCGACTCGGGCGCGGGACCGATGTGGGACCACTTTCGCCTCGGATCGGATGGCACCGCCTACCTCGTCCAAACCGCCAAGCTCGACGAGCAGATCGCCGAAGCCCTGGTCATAGAGAGCGCCCGGCCACGTGCGACACCGCTTCGCGGCGGGCTCCTCGTCGTGCTTCGCGGGGTCAACCTGAACCCGGGTGCCGACCCCGAGGACATGGTCTCGGTCCGGATGTGGATCGAGGAGCGACGCATCGTCACGGTCAGCCCGCGGCGGGTGATGGCGATCGAAGACGTCGAGGGCCTGTTGGAAGCGGGCGAAGGGCCGAGGAGCGCGCCCGAGACGGTCGTCGCGATCGCGGGTTGCCTCGTCGAGCGCATGGCTCCCGTCGTCGACGAGCTGCTGGAATCGGTCGAAGACCTCCAGACCAAGCTGCTCGATCACCAGACCGACGACCTGCAGCGAGAGCTCTCCGATCTCCGCCGGACCACGGCGCTGCTGCATCGCCACTTCGCACCGCAGCGGGATGCGCTGATCCGGCTGACCAAGAACTACATCGGACTCCTGGATGAAACCAACGTGTCCGCTCTGCGTGAGATCGCCGACCGCAAGATGCGCTACGTCGAGGATCTCGACTCGGTTCGTGAGCGAGCGACGGTCATCCAGGACGAGATCGATCACACCGCCGGACAGACGCTCAACCGCAACATGTACGTGCTGTCCGTCGTCGCGGCCGTCTTCCTCCCGCTCTCGCTGCTCACGGGGCTTCTCGGGATCAACGTCGGCGGAATCCCCGGCGCGAGCTCGCAGTCATCGTTCTGGATCGTGACGATCGCCCTCGTCGTGATCGCTGTGTTCGAGGTCTGGTTCCTGCGCAAGCGCGGGATGTTCTGACGGCTGTGGCTAATTGAACGTCCCCGTCCACTGCACGACGATGCCGCCGGGATTTGGATTGGTGTTGACGCGAATGGCGAAGGATCCGCTCGTGGCCGTCGAGTCATAGGCAGCGACGGCGTTGCTCGGCTGGCTCGTGTTCGAGCCGACCACCATCTCGACCGCCTCGGAGAACACGAGTCCGAGCGCGTTGCTCGGCTTGTCCACGAACAGGGCCTGCCCGAACAGCGCGAGGCCGTTCAGGTTGAGGGCCCCCGGCAGCGGCACGCTCACGTTCGCCATGTAGCTCCCGCCGCTGCCCGACAACGTCATCGGTGCGACGAGGTCCATGCTTACGTACAGCGAGTTGCCCGGCGCACCGAGACCGGTCAAGTCGAACGGCAGCGTGATCGGGCCGAAGTTCGAGTTGGAGAACCCGATCATCGCCAGCGTCGGGTACATGCTGCCGAGCCCGGTGACCGTGAGGTCGGCGCTCTTGCCCGGCACGAGCCTGGCCTCGTCGCTCTTGAGCATGTAGTTGTCTTTGTTCTTCAGCTGACCGCCCTGCCCGAAGCTCATCGTCGATCCGCCGCTCGTTCCGATTTGCGCGTCGACGAAGTACGCGACACGCCGCGACGTGCTGCCGGGGATCTCGATCTCCCAGACGAGGTTGCCCCGCGCAGCGACGAACACGAACGGAGCGCTGAGCTTCAACTTGATGTTGAACGGTGTCGGAGCACTCGAGACCGGCGGTTGAGCCGGAGCGTTGAACGCAGCGTCGAACAGCTTGGTCATCGTCGTCCCCCGGTTGGAGGCGAACGTCGTCTTCATCGCCGCCGGGGTCACGCTGGTCTGCCCGACCGTCAGGATGAACCGGGCGTAGCTCCTGGCCGGGAACGACACCGTGCTCGTTCCTTCGGGCCTGAACGCGAACTCCCGCAGCACCGACGAGGCGCGTGCAATCTCGCTGGCAGCCGTGATCTGCTGCACGCGTCCACCCGTCAGGACGAACGGGAAGAAACTCTGAGCATTGCCTTCTTCGTGGGTCACGCCCGCTGGCACGACGCGCGTGGCCTGCGCGGCGAGCGCCGGCGCGAGAAGGGTCAATACGAACAACGACAGTGGCCTCGAGCACATCCGACTGTTCCTCCTTCGGTCCAGGGGCGGACCACTATTGTGGCTGCGCACGAAGTGCATGTCCGAAGTTCGGTGGTGCAAAACGCTAGAAATGTTCGCCGGTGCGTTGTTGCCGGAACGACGAAACAGGGGGCTCGAACCCCGATTCGGGCTCGCTGGCGCTCTGCGAGCCTTGTCAAACGCTGGGCGAGGGCTTGTGATCTCGGCGTGCGAATCACGTTCGATGCTCCTGAATACCAGTCCGATGGCAGCTTCGAGCTTGCCGCCTACAGCTTCGAGGGAAGCGTCGACGCCGGTTGGCGGATCGCGCGCGGCGCCAAGCCGCATCTGAGCCTTCCGGCCGGGTATCGATTGCTCCGCGTCGAGCGGTGCGGCGTGTGCTCGACGGACCTCGCCCGCCGGTTCCTGCCGTTTCCGCTACCGCAGATCACCGGACACGAGCTGGTTGCGCGCGATTCGGACGGGCAGCGATTCGTCGTCGAGATCAACGCGTCGCATCGAGCTCGCGGTGTGCTTGATGCGTGCGCGTTCTGCGACAACGGGCTTTCCACGCATTGTCCGGACCGGCTCGTGCTCGGTATCCACGATCTGCCCGGCGGGTTCGGTCCCTGGATCCTCGCACCGCGCGACGCGGCGATCGGTGTGCCGCAGGGCGTGCCCGACAGCGCATTGGTGCTCGTGGAACCGTTCGCGGCCGCGCTGCACGCCGTCGATTGCGTGAAGCCGCGTGCCGGCGACACGATCGCAGTGCTAGGTCCGAGGCGGCTCGGCATGCTCGTCATTGCCGCGCTGCGCGCGGTCCGCAACGAGTCGGGCCAGGACTTCCGCATCCTCGCGTTGTCGCGGCATCCGGAGCTCTCAGCGCTCGCCAAGAAGCTCGGAGCTACCGATGCGATCGAAGTCGAAGGCAACGCCGACGCGCTCCCCGACGAGCTCGCTGACGTCGTGATCGACACGACTGGCAACCCGGACGCCCTGGATCTGGCCGCCCGCCTCGCCCGCCGCGAAGTCCACCTCAAGTCGACGCACGGGCGCGAGGCTTCGGGGCTGTGCCACCTGACCGAGTGCGTCGTCGACGAGATCGGGCTCGCCCGTCTCGACGAGGCTGATCCTCCGATAGCGCTCGCGGGTGGCCGGCCCGCGGTCGCGTGGTTGGTCGCCGGCGAGCCCCCCGAGTGGTTGCAGAACGTCGCCGACGTGCACCGGTCGCGGTCAGCCCGGGCTGCGCTCGCCTGGTTCGAGGACCACGGCCGCCCGCTTCCACGCGCGGACGCGGCGGTCGTCGCCGGAGCTTCGGGAGTCGACGAAGCTCTGCGACCGGACGCGACGCGCGAAGTCTCGCTAGTACGCCCGCGCGGCGTCGTGTTGGTTCGCGACGGTCGCGGATCCGCCCTGCTCGAGGCGATCGTGGGCCGCAACCTGCGCCTGACGTCCTCGCGCTGCGGCGACTTTGGGCGCGCATTGCGCCTGATGCAGGCCGATCCGTCACTGCACGGGATCGGCGACGAGCTGATCACGCATCGCTTCGGTGTCGATCACATCGGCGAAGCGTTCGCGGTGGCCGCGACGCCTGCGTGCATCAAGGCAGTGATCGAGCACGGCTAGCTCCGCCCCGCCCCCGGCTCCGGTCCCGGTGCCCGCCCCGGCTCCGGCTCCGGTGCCCGCCCCGCCCCCGGCTCCGGCTCCGGCTACGCCCCGCGCAGCCAGCGTTCGGCGATCCGTCGCAGGTCGGGTGCGTCGCCGTCGACGCGGCTGAAGTAGTGGCTTTCGATCTTTGCGATCGTCTGGTCGAGCTGGGTCTGCCGCGAGGCGTCGAGGTTGTTCGCTGCCCGGATGTCCTTCAGCAGTCCGATCACCGTCAACGCGTTGACGCGCTCCGGCATCGATAGGCCCGTGACCTTCGTGACGGTCCTCGGCCGGTGGTAGAACATCCACGTCCCGGCCGCCAGAACGAGCAGGGCTGCGAGCGCGAGCCACCACCAGTTGCTGCCCGAAGCCTCGGCATAGGTTCCTTGCAGCGTCACGACCTGTTTGGCCGTCATCAGGTCGGCGTCGTCGTAGCGCTGGTAGGTGACGTCGACGCTCGGATCCACCGGAGCGGCGAACTTGAACGAGGTCGGGTTCTCGACTCCTTCCTTGGCCTTCATCGCCACGACGAACAACCGCTCGGTCCGGATCGAGTCCTTGTCCTCGCCGAAGCGGCTGACCGCGACGCCTTGATCGTCGATCTTGTCGACTTCGAAGTCCGACGGCGCGAGGTCGACGAGCTCTTCGAGCTTGGGTACGAGCCCCGTGGCCTCGGCCTTGATCTCGAGGCTCAGCACGCCGTCCTTGGACTTGCGCTCGTCGAGGATCTGCGTGATCTTCGTCTTCTCGAACGGACGCTGCTCCGGCTCGGCGGACGCGTCGATCGGCACGACCGGCGAGATCACCGGCAGGACGACGTAGCCCGTGACGTCGAGGAAGTCGAGGTCCATCTTGAGCGCCGGGATCCGGTCGATGGCCGGGCCCTTGGCCTTGAGCAGCAGGTAGGCGTAGGGCGTGCGCCGCCACCCGAACTCATTGTCCGCCTTCGAGCCGACGTCTTCGCTGTTGAACGTGACCGACTTGACTTCGAAGTTCTCTTCGAGCGTGGTCCGGACCGACTCCTCGAACTTGTCGCGGTAGTTCTCCTGAGGTCGGCCGTAGTTGTAGTAGTAGCTGACTTGATTGGCCTGGTTCTGCAGATACTTGGCGAAGCCTCCACTCTCGCCCTCGATCTGCTTCGTGTAGCGAAGGTCGATGCGCAGCCCGAACGGCTCGGTCCCGACGTTGGTCGAGCCGTCGACCGTGGCAATCAGCTGGATCTCGGTGATCAGGTCCTTGTAGTAGTCGTAGACCTTGCGGGCGGCGATCGCCTGCGGGTGGTCGCCGACGATCTCGAAGCCGGCTTCGAGATAGCGGTTCTTGACCGCCGGGTTGACCGACGTGAGCCTCGTGAACAGCGCGTTCGCGAACTTCGCGCGATGTCGTTTGCCGGCTTCGCCGGGGATCGCGTCGAGCGCGGTCTTGATCTTGGGGATCTCGTGGCGGGCCAGGATCGTGTCCTGGGTGATCGCCGGGATGTCGCTCGCACCGAGCGCCGCGTTGAACCAGAACTCGAACGCCTCGGTCGACTCCTCGTTGGTGCGCATGTCCGGCAGCGCATCGACGTAGGCCTTGGCCGCGTCGGCGAACATCGCGAGCGCCTTGCGCCGAGTCTCCGCGAACGAAGAGTTCTTCTGGATCTGGTTCTTGTAGTTGTTCAGGTCGTGGACCATCGCCGCCTGCGCGGTCTTCAGCATCCAGTTCCCGGGGTGGGCCGCGAGCGCCCGGTCCAGCGCCAGCGTCGCCATCGCATAGCCCTTGGTGACTTCGGCCTCGATGTCCTTTTGCTTGCGGTTGGTCCCGGCCTTCTTCTGCACGGCCGGGCTCCGCCACAGGCCGGCGAGGTTGGCCCGCATCGTCTGCGCCAGCTGTGCCAGCTGCTTGGCGTCGAGGTCCTCGAGCGAGCCGAACACCTGCTCCATCGTCTCGATGCGATAGACCTCGGCCCGGCTGTGGCTCGCCTTGAACGCACGCACCAAGAGCGCGGTGTCGAGCTTGATGTCGGGGATCGCGCGGAGCTTCCTGATCCACTTCGTCAGGTCTCTGAGGTTCCGCTCCTGCTTGCTGCGCGTCAGCGGAATCCCGCTCGCCCTCTGGTTGTAGCCGTAGTTGTAGCTGTAGACGTTGACGAAGCTTCTGGAAGCGTTGGGATCGTGGTTGCGAATCCAGACGTTCAAGAACTCCTTGGCGAGCTCGTTGGCGCGATTGGCGTCGGATTTCGCGAGCTGCTCGATGTAGGGGAACGCGAGCTTCTCCTCGTTGACCTTGAGGTAGAGCTCGGCGATCGTCGTGTCGAACTTCGGCCGCACACTGTCGTCGAGCATCTCTCGCCATTTGCCGTCGGGTCGCAGCTCGAGCAGCTGTCCGGGCTCGAGCGGGCGGACAGGCGAGCGGTAGTAGCTGCTGCCGTAGTTGATCCAGTAGATGTTCCCGTACGGATCGCGCTGCGCGATCGGGCCGATGTGGCCGGCCTGCGAGTAGCGATAGGCGTGCTGCGCTTCGCGCAACCACACGTTGGCGAGCAAGCCGAGCTGTTCGCGCCACTCGCTTGCCCGCTCGGGTGCTTTCTCGAGCAGCGCGTGGACGGCCGAGTCGAGCAGCTGCAAGCCCTTGAGGCGGAAGTCGGTGTCGTAGGCGCGCTTGACCATCGCCTGGGACGCTTCCCCACCGATCGTGGCGATGACATCCATGCCGCGCTTGGGACGCTTCGT
>Ga0055451_10000051_pt1 | contig 35694 bp, 31 predicted proteins | sample China_Galinas_PW_3_FD_57745 | JGI IMG/M metagenome (GOLD analysis project Ga0055451, IMG submission 57745) | Wetland microbial communities from San Francisco Bay, California, USA, that impact long-term carbon sequestration - China_Galinas_PWB_D2 | ecosystem: Environmental > Aquatic > Marine >... | reverse complement strand
ACGGATCGAGGAAATCGTTCCCAGTCGGTAAGCCTGGGCCGCGGATTGCGTCTCGCGACCGGACACCTACGAGAGGCCCGGCCATGAAACCCGTCGCGATTGCACTGCTCGCGTTCCTTCCCTTCCAGGACAAGTCGGCGGCACCCGCCGCGACGCCGAAGCTCGACCGGGCGACGGCTGTCGCCCGCGCGACCGCGTTCCTCGAACGATCCCAAGCCGAGGACGGCCACTGGGGTGGCCAGTTCTCGTGTGCGATCACGAGCATGGCCGGCCTCGCGCTGCTCGCGGCCCGCGACGATGCGTTCAAGACACCGCACGTCGTCCGGGCCACGAAGTGGCTCCTGGCCCAGGTCCACGACGGACGCGTGCCGAAGCAAGGCCACACGTGGGTGCACAGCCAGGGGTTCGCGACCCTGTTCCTCGCCGAGGTCTATGGCCGCGGGCTCACGAGCGACAACCGGCCCGACCTCGATCTCCCGTCCCTGCGCGCGACCATCGCGAAGATGGTCGCAGCAATCGAAGCGGCCCAGGCCGACATCGGAGGCTGGTACTACACTCCGACCAAGACCCAGCACGAAGGCTCGACGACCGTGTGCGCCGTGCAGGCGCTGCGGTCGGCCGACAACTTCGGCGTCGCGATCGATCCGAACGTGCTCGCGAAGGGCTTCGATTACCTCAAGAAGACCCAGAACGCCGACGGCAGCTTCCAGTACCGGCTCGGCGACGGATCCCACATGAAAGAGGGCACGGCCGCCGGCGTCGCGACGCTCGCGTTGATGAAAAAGCTCGACTTCCCGGTGCTGATCAACGGCGGGAAGTACCTCGTCAAGCTGACGCAGAACGCGATCTCGACGGCGCGCTTCCCGTTCTATGGCCACTTCTACTCGGTGCTCGGCATGAAGCTCGTCGCCGAGGAGATGGGCGCGGCCGTCAAGGGCAGCAAGGAGTGGCACAAGCCGATCTATGACTGGCTCCTCGCCGGCCAACAGTCCGACGGGACCTGGAAGCTCCGCGGTTGGATGCTGAGCAGCGGCAACGAGGCCGGCAAGCGCGATTACTCGACCGCACTCGGGGCGCTGATCCTGAGCGTGTACGACGAGCGCCTGTCGATCTTCCGGCGCAAGCCGCCGAAGCTGCCGGGCCACGCCAGCAAGTGAGACGAGCCTACATGAGACCGCGCGCCTCCGAGTCCGCTTCGGCCCGCTGCACCCGCCGATAGTACTCGCGCATCGTCAGGCGCGCCGCAGACTCCTCGTCGACGTAGAACGTCGTGTTCGCGTGGTACTGCAGCGCGCTCGCCGGCCAGAAGCTCGAGATCGGTCCCTCGATCGCAGCGTGCACGGCGTTGGCCTTGGCGGTGCCGAACGACTGCAGCAGGATCGAGCGAGCATCGAGGATCGTCGCGATTCCCATCGTGACCGCGACCTCCGGCTGGGTCTCGTCCGGTCCGTAGAACCGCGCGTTGTCCTCCAGCGTCCTCTCGGTCAGCGTCTTGATCCGTGTGCGCGACGCGAGCGACGACGTCGGCTCGTTGAACCCGATGTGGCCGTTTCGGCCGATGCCGAGCAGTTGGATGTCGATCCCGCCACAGTCACGGATCTTCTGCTCGAACTCGCCGCACCGCTTGGTCAGATCCGAACCGTCGGTCGGCGGGAAGTGGATGTTGTCGTCCGGCACGTTGACGCCGTCGAACAGGTGCTTGCGCATGAAGTAGCGGTAGCTCTGCGGATGGTCGGCGGGCAGGCCGAGATACTCGTCGAGGTTGAACGTCCGGACCCGGCTGAAGTCGATGCCGTTTCGATGCGCGCGGACCATGCGCTCGTAGACCTTGATCGGTGTCGACCCGGTCGCGAGCCCGAGCACGAGATCGGGTTTCTTGGCGAGCGCGCGCAGGATCCGAGCCGCGACCATGTCGCTGGCCTGGTCCTGGGACTCGCAGATGAGAACTCGCACGAACCAAGGACACGCGGGCGAGACCGCGAATGCAACCCCCGTGCGCGAGGAACTCGCAGGACCGGGTTGACGGCGACCGCTCGGGGACGTATTCGGCGAGCATGAGCACAAGGCAGGTCCTCGATGTCCGCCGCACGCACGACGCCCACTGGGTCGGCGACGGCTTTCCGGTCCGGACGGTCTTCTTCTATGGAGACCTCGGCGCCGAGCTCAGCCCGTTCCTCATGCTCGACTACACCGGCCCGCACAGCTTCGAGCCGACGACCGAGCGACGCGGGGTCGGACCGCACCCCCACCGCGGGTTCGAGACCGTGACGATCGTCTACAGCGGCGAAGTCGAGCACCGCGACTCGTCGGGCGCCGGCGGCACGATCGGCCCCGGTGACGTCCAGTGGATGACGGCGGGCGCGGGCATCGTGCACGAGGAGTTCCACGCGCCGAGCTTCGCGGAGCGCGGCGGGAGGTTCGAGCTGGTCCAGTTGTGGGTCAACCTGCCGGCCAGGCACAAGACGGCGCCACCGCGGTATCAGAGCATAACCAGCGATGAGATCCCGAGCGTACCGGTCGCGAATGGTCAGGGGCGCGTGCGGATCATCGCGGGCACGCTCGCCGGCGCGCGTGGGCCTGCCGAGACGTTCACACGGGTCAACGTCTGGGACCTGTCGCTCGCCGGCGGGGCCCACGCCGAGCTGTCGGTGTGCGACGGTGATACGGCCGCGGTTGTGGTCCTGACGGGGGAACTGCGGATCAACGGAAGCCACGTCGCCCGCGACGCCGATCTCGTGCGGTTCGATCGTTCCGGCACCGAGCTGCACATCGATGCCACGAGCGATACGAAGGCGCTCGTGCTCTCGGGCCAGCCGATCGACGAGCCGATCGTCGGATACGGTCCGTTCGTCATGAACAGCAGCGAGGAGATCCGACAGGCGACCCTCGACTTCCGTGACGGGAGGATGGGGCGGCTCGACTGAGCGCGCGCCGAGCACGGGCACGGGCACGGGAGGCTCTGTCCTACTCGGACAGAGATTCCTAGAAGAACAAGCGGACGAACGGGAACCACACGAGCGACAGAATCAACAGGACCTTGCTGATCCCGTAGAGCGGCCGGTTCCAGGCCTTGAACCGGATCGCGAGCTCCTTGATGCGGTAGATCGTCGCAGCGACGTAGTTGACGAGCCCGAGCTTCTCGTCGGGTCGATTGTTGCTCGCCGTGAGCTTGACGAGGTGCTTCGACAAGAACCGATTGACGGTCGCGGCGGTGCGATTGCTCATCGGCCGGGTGACGTCGCAGAACAGGATCAGCCGCGTCTGATCGGCGCGGTTGTGGGCCTCGTGGATATAGGTCGCGTCGAACAGCAGGGCCTTGCCGTCGCGCCAACTGTGCCGCTCGCCATCGATCTCGATCCAACAGTCGTCCGAGTTGGGCGTCTTCAGCCCGAGGTGATAGCGCAGGGATCCGGCGAACGGATCCCGGTGGGCACCGAGCCGCGATCCGGGCGGGAGCAGCGCGAACATCGCGGCCTGGATCGACGGGATCCGCTCGACGAGCTCGATCGTCTTCGGGCACAGGCTCCTCGCCGATGGCAGGTAGTCGTCGTACCACTTCAGGTAGAAGCGCTTCCAGCCGCGTTTGAAGAACGTGTTGAACGCAATGTCCTGCTTGCGCTCGCATGCCCGGATCTCCCCGCCGTCGTGCAGCTGGCACGCCTCGTCGCGGATCGTCTCCCAGTTGTCCTGCAAGAGCGCCAGTTCGGGAAGGTCCTCGGGGTCGAGGATCGGATCGCGGCGAATCCCCGAAAACAGGTAGACCAGAAGGTTGTACGGCGCGAGTAGCGTCGACTGGTCGGTCAGCTGCCGCTTGAACTTGTGGCGCACCCGGCCACGGAAGTGCACGAGTACCGCGGAAGCGAGCCAGAGATAGAGCAGCAGGAACTGGGGCAGAAGCAGCGTTTCGAGCATGATCGATGAGGCACGTGGCATTCTAGCGCGGCTTTTCGGATGCTTCACGTCCGATCGGGCAAGCGCGTCCGGAACCCGCGTCCGCCCGCCGCACTGCCTGCGCTTCCCTTTGCTTGCGGCGATCGACTCGCATGTCTCCCAATCCCCGGTTTGCGCGCGCGAACGCAACGAGGCGTGCTCGCGTCGCTTCGCCCGGGAAGCGCTTGGCGCGCTACTTGCTGACCACAAGAGCAGAGCCAGGGAACCCGCAGGCATGCATGCGGGTTCACGGCTCGTCCCCCAGGACCACTCATCCAGCGGAGGGCATTCGGCATCGAGTTCCTCGACCTGAGCACAACGTGCGGGCACGACACGACCCGAACCGTCGGGTTCCGCTCCACATGGGCAGGGTCAGAGTGTCATCGACAGAGTGCCGGTTTCCTCAGGCGCCTCCGGGTGTCCTCCGCCCATTGTTCGTTCGAGTTCTCAGCGCCGGATCTCGTCGTCGTTGTCGGCAAGCCGTTGCTTCGCCCGGCGGCGGGATCCGGCCACCTCAACGAACCCGCATCACGGCTCCGTCCCGTCGCGGATCGGCCGCGGCCCGCCACGGACCCGACCCGGTTCTCGCGAGCGCATGGACCCCACCGAAGTACGGATTGCCACCTGTGCCTGCGAGGCTCGACAACGGCACGACGAGCTTGAAGCCCCGCTGTTCGAGCTCACCGATCAGGCCCGGATCCTCGGGTCGCGATTCGAACATCAGCGTATCGGTCTCGGGCACGACGTGGATCCGCGGCTCGGCGACGGCGTCGGTGATGCTGCGCCCGCCATCGACCCAGTGGCAAATGACCTGCACGACCGCAGAGATGATCCGCCGGCTCCCCGGGCTTCCAACGGCCAGTTGCGGGATGTCGTCCTTCGACAAGATTGTCGCGCTCATCGAGGAGTAGGGCATCGCCCGCGGCGCGAGCGCGAACGCATGCTCGGGGTCCCCGACGACGAACTCGCGCATGTAGTTGTTGTAGAGCATGCCGAGTCGCTTCGACATGACCTTGGCGCCGAAGTACGAGTTGAGGCTCAGTGTCGCGGACACCACCATGCCCGAGCCGTCGGCGACGCAGAAGTGGGTGGTCTCCCCGCCATCCTCGCGGCTCATGACAAACGGACGGTCGATCCGCTCCTGCACCTGCCGCCCGTAGCGCAGTAGGTCGGTCACCGGCCGCTCGACGCGGTCGCGATGCGCGGCCAAGAGCGCTTCGGCCATCCACACGATCGCGTCCCGGCCACCGGCCAGGGTTTCGCTCGGAACCTGCTCGAGCAGACGGAGCGCGCGCAGCACGACCCATCCACCGGCCGGCGGCGGCAGCGTGAACACGTCCCATCCCCGATAGGTCCCGCGCAACGCGGCGCTGACTCGGGGCTCGGGGAACGCACGAAGGTCGTCGCGCGTGATCCAGCCACCGTGCGCGGCCATGTCCGCGGCGATCGCCGCGGCGATCTCGCCCCGGTAGAAGTCTTCGCCGCCGGCATCGGCAAGACGACGCAGCGTCGCCGCGAGCGCGGGCTGCACGATCCGGTCGCCGACATCGGGGATGGTCCCGTCGCCGCGCAAGAACGTGCGGGCGACCTCGGGGTCGCGACGAAGTAGCGGCGCATAGCGAGCGATGATCGCACGGCGAAACCGTCCGAGCTCGAACCCGGTCTCGGCGCTGTGGATCGCCGGTGCGAGCAGGTCGGGCCAAAAGAGCTTCCCGCTTCCGAACCGAGCGTGGGCGAACGCGAGGACCTTGACCATGCTCGGGACCGTCGATGCCCGGCGCCCGCGGAGCTCGTCACGGCTCGCGCTCGCCGGCGTCGCTGCAGGTGACAGCGTCGAGCCGTTGATTACGAACGCGGGTTGGCCGGGCCGCTGCACGAGCAGAAACGCCTGACCGCACAGACCCGATCCCGCCGGCTCGGTCACGCCGAGGCTGAACGCGACGGCGACCGCCGCATCGATCGCGTTGCCGCCGCGCTCGAGCACGAGCACCCCCGCGGCGGTCGCATCGGGAGTCGCCGAAGCGACGACGCCGCTCGCACCGAGGCCCCTGGTCTCGGGGACCGCGCAGCCGAGCGCGAGCGTCGCGCCCAGCACCAGTCCGACGGCGCGGCCGATCCGGCTCACGACCGGGTTCGGCGATAGAGGATCAACGTCATGTCGTCGGGCTTGCTCGGCTCGCCTTCTTCGGGAGCGCGCATCCGCCTGAGACCGACCTCGCGCAACCGGTCGGCGGCCCGAACCAGCTTCCCCTTGCGGACGGTCTCGACGATCTCGTCCTCGCGCAGGTTGTCGCACAGCCCGTCGGTGGCGAGCACGAGCGTGTCACGCGGACTCAGCCGCAACGGCGAGCCGACCTCGATCCGCATGTCCTCGGATCCGACGACGTTCGAGACCAGGTGCCGGTCTGCGCGCTCGATGGCTTCGTCGGGCTCGATCACGCCGGCCTCGACGGCATAGCTCGACGGCGAATGCGCAACCGTTCTCCGCTTGATCTTGCCCCGCTGGCCGATCACGAACAGCTGCGAATCGCCGATGTGGTACGGACGCAACACGTTGTCGCGCAGCTCGGCGACGACCAGGGTCGTCGCGGCCCCGACGCCGATCGACCGAATCGCCTCGTTCGCACCCTCCATGGCCGACAAGATCGCGCCGCGCAAGCTCAGCTCGTCAGGATCGAACTGTTGCACGGCCTCGGCGAGAGCGTCCAGCACGATCCGCGAAGCCGTCGCCCCTGCTTTGGCGCCACCCATCCCGTCGGCAACCGCGAGCACGCAGGATCCGTCGTCGCGCAGAACGACCAACGCTCCGTCCTCGTTGGGTTGGTCCAGGTCCGGGCACGGGTTCGTGTAGACGACCGCGGCCCCACCGGGCAGCTCGATCGTCTCGACCTCTTCCATCCGGTCTTGGAAAACGAAACAGCCGTGCATCGTGACTCCCACGTGGATCCCTCCGTTAGCCCGGCCGTTTGAGCGGCTTGCAACACCACGGGCAGTACGACCAGTAATCGGCAAGCACGGACCAGCCACACGAGGCGCACCGCGTCCGCGCCCCGGGAATCCGCCACTTCTTCCGTACACGTCTGCGACACCACGGGCAGTAGCGCATGAACCGCATCAGGCTGTGTCTGGGACAGGCCGCGTTGTCGCATTTCGCGACGTACCGTTTGTCGCTGTACTCGCGCGTACTGGCCTCGAAGCCGGAGCCATAGCACCACGGGCAGTACGACCAGTCGAGCTTGAGCCCGCGGTTGCAGCGTGGGCACACCTGCGGAAAGTCCGTCTCCCCGACGTACCGCTTCTGATCGCGACCGCACCACGGGCACATGAGCATCGACTCGGCGATCGGCCCGTCGCAGCGCGGACACTCGGCGTTGCACTTGAGCTGCTTGCCGAACTCCTTGCGGAACTGCTTGTAGCGAACCGTTCGCCAGTGTTGGGAACGCGAAGAAGAACGGATCGGGGACGCGATTCGAGCTCGCACGGCCCGGTGCTGGATCTTCTCGAACCGGGCCAGCATCGCGCCGGCGTCGGCGAACCGCCTGGCGGGTTCGACCGAGATCGCTCGCTCGAGCAGGTCGACGAGGTCACAGTGCACGCGACGGCGCAGGCGCTCGTATCCCGGCGGCGGCCACTCGTACGGCCACTCGGGCAGCGCCCCCGAGAGCATGCGGTAGATCACGATGCCGACCGAGAACACGTCCGAACGCAGCGTCGGCTTGCCCATCGCCTGCTCGGGCGCCATGTAGCCGAGCGTGCCCGAACCCGAGCCCTGCAGCGTCCGGATCGCGAGACGGGCGATCCCGAAGTCCGACAGTCGGAGCCGGTGATCGGGGAACAGGATCAGGTTCTCGGGCTTGATGTCACAGTGCAGAATCCGGTGCTCGTGCGCATGGGCCAGACCGGCGAGGATCTGCCGGGCGTAGTCGAGCGCGGTCTGCGTCGACAGCCGACGGCGGAGGCGATCGGCGAGCGTCGACTCGCCGAGCGGGACCGCGATCACGAAGTGGCCGTCGATGATGCTCGCGTCCTTGATCGGGAGCACGTTCGGGTGATCGAGCCGTGCGGTCAGCCGGACCTCGGCGCGGAACCCTTCGAGCACGTCATCGCTGACCATCTGCCCGTGCGGGAGCTTGAGCGCGACGTAACAGCCTTCGATCGTATCGTAGGCACGGTACACGGCCGCAAAGCCGCCGATCGCGAGGCGGCCTTCGATCCTGTACTTCCCGAGTCGCGAACCGCGTCTCATCCGTTTCGCGGTGCGCCCTCGACTCGGGGGGTCGGCGGGAACGGGCCGGCCCCCCGTTCGGCAGGTCTGGCAGGTCTACTTGTCGGACTTGGAGCCCTTGGCCTCGAGCTTCGCGAGGTGGGCCTCGGCCTGCTCCTTCGAGTTGAAGGTGGCCATGACGCGAGCAACCGGCTTCGTGGGCTTCTTCTGGTCGAAGGGCTGCTTCTTGCGCTTCGCCTGCTTTTCGGCGTCGTGGTACGCACGAAGTGCTTTGCGATACTCGGCATCCAGGGTCCTCCTGAGACCTTTGAAGTCGGCCTCACTGACGACCTGAAGCTTACCGCCTACGTCGACGACCACATGCTTCTTCGTCGGTGTCTTTGTACGGTTCTTGCTGGACAGACGCGCGAGGTGCTTCTGCATCGCCTCGTTTGCCGCGGCTTCGCTCTTGAGGTGGTTGCTCAGGACCTTGAGCTTCTTGCGGACCGGCTTCTCCCCCTCGAACTTCCGTTTTTGCTTGGCCGCCGCCTTCTTGGCTGCCTGGTAGTTCTTCTGGGCCTTCGCGTACTCGTCGCGAACCTGCTTCTTGAGACTCGACAGCTGATCGGCCTTGACGACCTTGACGTCGTTGCCGATCTGCACGACCGCGTAGGACGCCGGTTTGTCCTTTCGCTCGGATCCCTTGCGCTGGGCAGGCAGCAGGGACGTCGTCGCGACCATCGCGACGACCAGAGCCATGAGTAGGGTGATTCGGTGCATCGTCTGACTCACTCCATCCGTTTTCCGCTGGGAATCGAAACCGCATTCCTGGCAAACAAGGTGCCAAGCTCAGCGCGGTCGTCCATGCCGTCGAGCAGCTCGACCCATCGTGGTCGGCCAGGCGGCTCGGGCTCGTCAAGCGCGAGTGTTTGGTCGCGTTCGAGAGCCGCGGGTTACGAACACGAGACGACTCGCATCCACGCTCCGACCCCGAGTAGGCCGCCAGATCGCGGGGAAACCGGACATCCGAGGTCCGATGTACCGTGAATTCGGAACCTCTGGAACCGATCGCTGTTCAGGCCTTGCGTGAGCTCCTGGCCCGGGTAAGAGAGTCCCAATGAAGGTCGCGATCGTCTACAACCGCGAGAGTCAGCGGGTCATCAACCTGTTTGGTGTTCCTAACCGAGAGAAGTACGGGCTGAAGTCGATCAAGCGCATCGTCGACGCGCTGCGCTCCGGCGGGCACCAGGTCCAGACGTTCGAGGGCGACAAGGACCTGATCGTCTCGCTCGAGCGGTTCATGCCGAGGGTCATCAAGGGCGAACGGCCCGGGATGGTGTTCAACCTCTCGTACGGCATCCAGGGCCAGGCGCGCTACACCCACATCCCGGGGCTGCTCGAGATGCTCGGGGTCCCGTACGTGGGGTCGGGGCCGCTCGCGCACGCGCTCGCGCTCGACAAGGTCGTCGCCAAGATGATCTTCAAGCAGAACGACCTGCCGACGCCCGAGTTCATCGTGCTCGACTCGACGGAGTCGCAGATTCCCGAGGACCTCCCCTACCCGATGATCGTCAAACCCAAGAGCGAGGCCGTGTCGTTCGGCATCCGCGTCGTCGACAACGCGTCGGAGCTGCGCGACGCGGCGGCTGTGATCTTCGAGCAGTTCGAGCAACCGGTCCTGGCCGAGCAGTACATCGACGGCCGCGAGCTCAACGTCGGGATCCTCGGCAACCGCCCGCCCGAGCCGTTCCAGCCGGTCGAACTCGAGTTCGGCGATGGTCCGAAGATCTACACGCTCGAGGACAAAAAGGGCACCTCGGGCCGCGAGGTCACGCTGCACTGCCCGGCGCGCGTCAGCCCCGAGGTCATCAAGCAGGCGCAGGATCTGGCCAAGCGCGCGTTCACGGCGCTCGGCTGCCTCGACTGCTGTCGCGTCGACATGCGCCTGGACTCCGACGACCGGCTCTACCTGTTGGAGATCAACAGCCTGCCGAGCCTGGGAGCCCGTGGCTCGTACGTGCACGGGGCCGCCCAGGCCGGCCTCGACTTCGCCGGGCTCGTGAACCGTCTCGTCGAGATCGCGAGCGCCCGTTACTTCGGCATGCCGCACCCGCCGCAGTTCGCCCCGAAGTCTCGCGACGCCGGCGAGCAGGTGTTCCGGTTCCTGACCGAGCGGCGCGACCGTCTCGAGCGCCGGGTCAAGAAGTGGACGACGATGTCGAGCCGCAGCGGCGATCCGATCGGCATTCGGGCCGCGGCCTCGGAGCTCTCGCGACACATGCGCGACATCGGCATGCTGGTCGTCGACGGCGCGACCGACGGCCGATCGACGTGGTGCTGGCAGACCGGACTCGGCATGGACGGCGGCACGCTGCTGTTGGCCCACGTCGACGTTCCGCTGGACCTGGCGTTCTCCGCCCAGCCGTTCCGGCGCGAGCCGGAGTGGCTCATGGGCGAGGGCGTCGCCTCGTCGCGCGCGCCGCTGGTCCAGCTCGAGTACGTGCTGCGCGCGGTCCGCAGCGCGAGGCTGTTGCAGAAGCGGAAGATCGGCGTGCTCGTCTACGGTGACGAAGGCCGCGACGTCGACGACAGCGAAGAGATCATCCGGGCCGTCGCTGCCCGCGCCGCGCGCGTGCTCGTATTGCGCCCCGGCACCGGCACCGATTCGGTCGTCGCCGACCGGCGCGGGCACCGTAAGCTGCGCCTCGTCGCCGAAGCAAGACCGCGCGCGCTCGGGCGGCAACGCGGCCGCCAGGACGTACTGCGCTGGGTCAGCTCGTTCCTCGAAGACCTGACCGCGATGACCGAGGCCGACCGGAGGTTGACCGTGGCGACGACAGAGCTCAAGACGACCGGCTTCCCGATGATGCTGCCGCACCGGGTCGAGACGACGATCCTGATCGCGTCCGCCGAGCCTGCGGTCGCCAACGAGACCGAGAACAAGATCCGGCAACTGCTCGACAAGAAGTTCCGCTGGCAGCTGAGTGTTCTCTCGAACCGTCCGCCCCTCGTGCGCCGCAAGGTCTCGATGCATCTCGTCGAACAGCTGCAGCAGCTCGCGCAGAAGTGGGAGATCCCGCTGCATCACGAATCGTCGATGTGGCCGTCGGTCGGGGGGCTCGCGCCGGAGTCGATTCCGGTGGTGTGCGGGATGGGTCCGGTCGGTCGCGACCTCTACACTCCGCAGGAGTCGGTCAGCCGGACGAGCCTGCTGCAGCGCACGCTGCTGCTGGCCGAGTTCCTTACGACAGTGAGTGAATGAACAACCGCAAAGAAAAGCCGACGGAGACCGACCTCGGTCCCAAGCGCCGGCTCCATCCGCAGCGGATCGCGGCGTCGAAGCTCGGCATGGTCGCAACCCAGCATCACCTTGCGACCGATGCCGGTGTCGAGATGCTCGAAGACGGCGGCAACGCGATCGACGCCGCCGTGGCCGCGGCGTTCGCGCTCGCGGTTTGTGAGCCGGCGGCATCCGGCCTCGGCGGCCAATCGATGATCCTGCTCTACCTCGACGGCCTGCGGACGATCGCGCTCGACGGATCGTCCCGAGCTCCGAACCGCGCAACTCCCGGACTCCTGTCCAAGGGCGAACGGCTCGTCGGGCACCGGGCGACGACGGTTCCGAGCACGCCCGCCGCACTCGACTACTGCCGCGAGCGCTACGGGAAGCTCCCGCTTGCGCGCGTGCTCGAGCCAGCGATCCGGCTCGCCGAGCACGGCTTCGCGGTGAGCGAGCTGCAGACGGCGCTGACGAAGCGCGAGCTGTCCAAGCTCAAGAAGGGATCGGCCGCGAAGCTGTTCCTGCGCGACTCGATCAAGCCCTACAGGCCTGGAGCCGTGCTGCGCCAGCCGGCGCTCGCGGCCACGCTGCGCGAGCTCGCCGAGCACGGAATCGAGGAGTTCTATACCGGTTCGATCGCCGACGCGATCCACGCGGACATGGAGGCGCACGACGGCCTGTTGCACCGCGACGATCTCGCGCAGATCCCGTGGCCGATCGAACGGCGGGCGATCTCGTGCCGGTTCGAGGGCCACCGGGTGCACACGTTCCCGCCCCCGGGAGCGGGGCGAACACTGGCCCAGACGCTCAAGGTCCTGAGCGCGCTCCCGAACAAGCTCCGCGACCACGACACGCCCGACGGCGCGGTCGCTCTGGCCGAGGTCCTCCGGCGCGCGCTCGTCGATCGCCGCGACCGGCCGTTCGATCCGGCGTTCTACCCGCAGGTCGACGAGCGCCGGTTGACCGACGACGAGTACGCCGAGCGCATCGCGCGACAGATCAAGAAGCGCGCGAAGCACTCGGGTGAGACGACCCACTTGTCGGTCATGGATCACGACGGCAACACGGTGGCACTGACGCAGTCGATCGAGCGTGTGTATGGATCGTTCGAAGCCTCGCCCGAGCTCGGGTTCCTCTACAACAACTACATGAGCGCGTTCGAGTACAAGGACATCTCGCACCCGTACTACCTGCGCCCGAACGCCGCGCCATGGGCGAGCGTCGCGCCGACGATCACCTTCCGCGGGCGGCGGCCGTACCTCGCGATCGGGTCCCCCGGAAGCGAGCGCATCGTGAGCTCCATCGCGCAAGTGCTGTCGCGCCTGGAGCGGCAGGCGCCGTACGAGGCCGTCGCGGCCCCGCGCATGCACTGCTCGCTCAAGGGCAAGGTCTCGCTCGAGGCCAGCCGAATGCGCGACGACATCCCGGTGGCGCTCGAGCGGCGCGGATTCACGATCGATGTCCGCGAGCCGTGGTCGTTCTACCTCGGTTGCGTGCAGCTCGTGATGCGCGAACGCAATCGCTTCGTCGGCGTCGCCGACCCCAGGCGCGACGGCTCGGCCCGAGGTTGCACGCGGTGACGCTCCCGCTGCTCGCATCGGTCCCGCACGCGGGTCTCGAGGTCCCGGACAGGCTCGCCGAGCGCTGCGTCCTGACCGAGCAGCAGATCGCCGCCGACGGCGACGTCCGGGCCCGCGAGATCTACGCCATCGCGGAGTCGGTCGCCGCGTTCGTGACGACCGAGATCGCCCGCGCCGTGCTCGACATGAATCGGCCCGAAGACGATCGCAGGAGCGACGGAGTCGTCAAGACGCACACGTGCTGGAACGAGCCGATCTGGTCGCAACCGCTGACGGACAGCGACATCGAGTGGCTGTTCCGAACCCACTACCGGCCGTACCACGAGCAGCTGCGCGAGCACGCGGCCAGGCCCGAAGTGCTGCTCGGCGTCGACCTCCACACGATGGCCGCGCACGGCCCGCCGATCGGCCCCGACCCCGGCCGCGAGCGTCCGGCCGCGTGCATCGGCGACGCCAACGGCGCGTGCCCTCGCGAGTGGGCCGAAACGCTCGCGGCGTGCCTGCAAGAACAGCTCGGCGAGCCGGTCACGATCAACGACCCGTTCTCGGGCGGCTTCATCACGCGCTCGCACGCGAGCGAGCTTCCCTGGGTCCAGATCGAGCTGTCGCGTGCCCCGTTTCTGCCGAATGCGGTCAAGCGCGAGCGTGTGCTCGCGGCGCTGGAGGAGTTCTGCACGCGAGCGCTGTAGCTCCACCAAGTAACGATAAGGTCCACAGACTGGTCAAGTCTCTCAGCGACAGCTCCGTGCCCGTGCGTGCCCGTGCCGGTGCCGGTGCCGGTGCCCGCCCCGTGCTCGCGTGTGCGAAGACATGCTGTGCCCATGGAACGAGCACGAGGCGGGCACGGGCACGGGCACCGGCACGGGCACGCACGGGCACGGCACGATCCAGGTGATTCACTCGAGACCTCGGCCGGATTGGGTGTGCCCCGCTAGCGCCAACGCGCCGGTTTTTCCCGGGATCGAGTTGAAGGAACGACAGCCTCATGTCTCCTTGAGCACGATGGAGACCGACCCCGAACTCGCTGCGCAGCTGCGTTCCGACCTCGACTCGGAGCGGAGGGCCGCGTGGGAAGCGGTGTACGCCCGCCACCAGCCGAAGGTCTTGGCTCTGGCGACCCATATCACCGGCAACCCGGCGCTCGCCGAAGAGATCGGCCAGGAGACGTTCCTGCAGGTCTACCGGCATGCGGCGAGCTACCGCGGCGAGGGGAGCCTCGAAGCGTGGGTGTTGCGGATCGCGACCAACCTGTGCCGGCGCGTGCTGGTCCGCGAACGCGTGCTCCGCGAGAAGCTGCAGGACAGGGCCGGTGTGGAGCAGACGTTCGGAGAGCCGCCGGGACAGCGGCTCGAGGCGGCCGAGGACCGCGCCGCGGTGCACCGCGCGCTCGAGTCTCTGTCACCCGAACATCGGATCGCCGTGACCCTGTCCTGCTTCGACGGGCTCAGCGGCGAGGAGATCGCGGCCATCATGGGGTGTCCCGTCGGCACGGTCTGGTCGCGCATCCATCACGCCAAGAAGAGACTCGCCGACATGATCGGCACGGACCGAGGACGAAACGACGATGAACCATCCTGAGCTGGCCAACTACCACCGTCTCGATCCTGCGGATGATGCGCGCAAGCGGATCGACGCACACCTCGAAGGCTGTGCAGCGTGTCGGGACACCGTCGCGGCGTTCTCGCGGATCGACTCGGCGCTCGCTCCGACACGGTCGCGGGCCGAGGTCCCGCAGGAGCTGCTCGCAAAGGTCACGGGCTACGATCGCCGGCTCCGCAGCTTCCACCGCGCGCTCTTGCTGCTGACGCTCGTCCAGATCGTCGGCGGTGTCGCGGTGCTCGCCGTGTTCGGTCGGACCGACCCGCTGGTCGCCGGGCTCGTCGGCGGTGTGCTGCTCGGCGACTCGGGGCTCGTGCTCGCCGTCGGCCTGTGGACCCGGGCGCGACGCGAAGCGCTCCGCGAGGCGACCGGTGACTGGCAGAGCCTGCGACGACTTTGGGCCTCCCATCTCGAGGGGCACCTGCGCTCGCGCAGGGCGCTCGCGTTCCCGGCTTGGGTATGCCTGGGGTTCGGGACGCTGGAGCTCGGGCATCACCTCTTGACGGGACACGCGCTGAGCCTCGCGCTGGGACTGTGCATGTTCCCCCTCGGCATCGTGTTGCTCGTCGCCGGAGCACGCCAGACGAGGCGGTCCAAGGCAGAGCTCGCGAGCCTCGATGCGTTGTTCCCGGCCGACTGAACCCGGTTGGCGTCAGCGTCCGACGAAGAACTGGGCGATCGCGCCGTCGGGGTGCCGGTACATCAACACCCGCAGGTGCGCCTTGTCGAAGCTCAGTCGCGTGACCGTGACTTCCATCCCGCCGCGCTCGCGTCGGACCAGGACGGTGAGCCGCTCGGGCTTGCCGAACGCCGCGAGGCGCGTTTTGGCGCCGGCGATGCGGGCGTCGGTCAGGTAGTCGTTGAAGTCGCCCGTGAACAACTGGCGATCGACCTTGCCGGTCTGCAGCATCGCGAACACCGAGCGCACGACGTCCTCTGCCTTCGGCCCGTCGATCGCAGGCACGCGCGTCGGCGCCGCCTTGGGCGGATCGCGGAGTAGGACCGCGACTGCCTGGTTGGCCAGCGACCCGAGCCCGCCGTCCTGGTTGCAGAACAGGATCACCGCGGCGTGCATCGACGGGATGATCGTGTTGGATGCCGCGAACCCGTTGACGGCACCGTTGTGCCCGAGCACCTCGCGCCGGTTCCGGGTCCCGATCGCGAGTCCGCAGCCATAGCCCGTGAGGCTGCCGTTCTTCAACCGCCGCGACCGCGTCATCAGCGCCCATGACTCGCGATTGACGACCTTGCGTTCGAGCAACGCGATGTCCCACTTGGCGAGATCCCTAGGTGTCGTGTAGATCCCGCCGGCCGAGCTCACCCAACCCTGTGCCTCCGGCTGGTTCGGCTCGCTCGGCCCGAGCGCGAACGTCGTGTAGCCACGCGCGATCTCGGGGCGATCGGGGTCGGGCTCGTAGAACGTCTCCGTCATCCCGAGCGGACGGAGGATCCGCTTGCGCAGGAACGAAGAAAACGACTCCCCGCTGACCTTCTCTACGATCCGACCGAGCAGGATGTAGCCGGTGTTGCTGTACGAGTAGCGCGTCCCCGGCTCGAAGTCGAGGTTCACGCCCTTGCCCGCGTACTTCTCCAGCAGCGCGTCGGCCGGGATCGGCTGGCTCATCCGCCGATCGACGAAGTCGAGCGGATAGTAGTCGGGATAGCCCGACACGTGGTTCATCAGGTCGAGCAGCGTGATGTCCTCGGCCCGCGCGAGGTTCGGGTAGTACTTCGCGACGGCATCGTGCACTGACAGCTTGCCTGCCTCCTGAAGCAACAGAACGCAAGCAGACGTGAACTGCTTGGTCACGGACCCGATCGCGAACCGCGTGTCGGTCTGGACCGGCAGGTCGTCCTCGAGCGAACGCTTGCCGTAGCCCTTGGCCAACACGAGCCGGCCGTCGAGCACGACCCCGACCGAGAGCCCGGGCAGCTTCGTCGCCGCGACGTGCTTCGCGAAGATCGCGTCGAGCTCGGCGAGCTTCGGATTCGTCGCTCGCTGGGCAGCCGCCGGAATCGCGAGAGAAACGATCAAGAGTGCAAGTCGATTCATCGTGGCACGAGGTTACTACAGCTCGCAGCGAAGGGGACGCCCTTGCCTACACCTCTCTCCGCAGAATCTCTGCCGCACGCGCCAGCGCCGTTAGCTTCGCCTTGGCCGTCTCGACGTCGTTCATCGGCCGCTCGGCGAACGTGCCGAAGCCGCAGTCGGGGTTCAGGTGGATGCGATCGTGGCCGAGCGCGCTGACCAGCGAGCGCACGCGATCGGCGATCCACTCGGGGCTCTCGACTTCCTCGGTGCGCGGGTTGACGACGCCGAAGCCGACCCAGCGATCGGACGGCAGCTGGGCGAGGAGCGCAGGATCACCGGCGCGCGGCGTCGCGTACTCGAGCACGAACTGGTCGACGTTCATGCGCGAGAGGTACGGAATCAGCCCGTCGTAGGAACCGGCGAGCAGCACGTCCTCGTCTCGGCTCCAGTTGCCGCGGCACACATGGAGCGCGGTCAGCGGCCCGTCGACGCCGTCTACGACACGGTTGATCAGATCGACGGCGAGCTCGAGCTCGGACTCGGGGCTCGCGCTGGCGGCCAGCGCCGCGCACATGAACGTGCGCGTCGACGACTTGCCGGCGAACACGAGCTCGGTCAGGACCGGCTCGTCGAACTGCACGACGTCCGCGCCCGCCCGCGCGAGCTCGAGGAGCTCGGTCCGCAGCAGGCCGACGATGTCGTCGCCGAGCTTCTCGCGCGTGGGATAGCTGTCCTTCGACAGCGCCTCGACCCAACCCGACCGGCACAACAGATACGGCCCGGGCAACGTGACCTTGATCGGCTTGTCGGTGTGCTTGCGCAGGAACTCGTAGTCATCGAGCACGAGCGGCTTGCGCGCGCGCACCGGCCCGACGATCGTCGCGTTCTTGATCGCATACGCCGGGACATCGAGCGTTTGCAGCAGCGCCTCGAACGCAGCCTTGTCCTCGACGTGGTCGAGCAGGTCGGCCATCGACATCAGCCGCATCCCTTCGACACGGTCGGTCAGGAACGAGTAGAAGTTGTCGCGCCGCTGCTCGCCGTCGGTCACGATGTCGACGCCGGCTTCGACCTGTGCCGCGAGCGCGCCAAGCACGGCCTTGTCTTGCAGCTCGACGAGATCGGGTGTCTTGCGTTTGAGCGCGCGCAGCAACTCGGGAGGGCGCGGCCAGCTGCCGACGCTCGTGACTGCAAACCGCGGCAGATCTCTCGCTGATGCGTTCATCAATGACTCCTTCGTTGGATCTCGAGCGGCACGCCGCGCAGCAACGACTGCGCGACCGGCGAGCCCGAGAGGGTCTCCTGCCACAGTTCGTCGAGCACGTCCTCGTCAGCGTCGGCGTCGATGAACAGACGACCGCTGACCTGGGACAGGCCCGGATGCCCTTCGTCCTCGATGCCCAGGAACACGAGGATGTTGTCCGACCTGGCCTTGAGTGACACCTCGAGCTCGAACACCTCGATCCCTTTCCGTGTCGCCCGCCAGCGCATTCCGACCGCGAGACACGCCGCGAGCGAAGCCAGTAGATGCTCGACGGCGCTCGCGGCCTTGTCCTCGGTGTCGAAGCTCGCCGGCTGTCCGATCTCGAAGCTGTGGTTGCGGGCATACGCACGCGCGAGCATTCCGTCGAGCGCACGCACACGAACGGTCCACTCGAAGTTTCGCGCCTGCTCGAGATCACGCGACAGCTCGTCGTCCTTGGCGCCGTGCTTCCTGATGAAGTAGCTCGTCGCCCCGCCGTCGTGCTTCTCGGCCCCGAGCGTCGCGTGGCCGACCATGCGGCACCAGGCCGGAAGGTCGATCCACACGCTGCCTTCGCGCGAACGAACCTCGAGCACGCCACCGGCTGCAAGCGGAGCCATCGCGTCGCGGATGATCAACAGCAACCCGCTCCCACAGTCGAGGTCGCCGCCGTCGCAGACCGAGTCGCCAACGAGGCCCTCGCCCGGGGGCCACAGCTCGTCGGACATGCCGACTCCTAGTAGCAGACCGTCGCCGAGCCGTCGGACAGGAACTCGACGAGGCTCGCGCCGCCGACGATCGTCGCGCCGTCGATCAGGTTGCCGTCGTCGAGGTTGCGCTTCTTGAAGCACGGCGAGCACACCCAGATCGTGCCGCCGGCCTTGACGAAGCTGGCCATCAGATCGGCGAGCGGAGCGAAGCCTTCTTCGTGGACGTCGTCGGCGTAGCCCTTCTGCGAAAGGCGAACGCCTTCGGTGCTCAGGAACACCAAGGTCTCCTTATCCGACGCAGCGGCGGCGTTCGCGACCACGAACGCGACAGTGGCCTTGTCGGTGTTGTCCTTGGCAAACGTCAGACTGACACAGAAGCGATTGCTCATGATTCTTCTCCGTTCGGAGGTTGGGGTCTAATCCGCGCGGCGGCGGATCCAGTAGAGGGGGTGTTCGGTGTGAACCATCTGATGGCCGGTCAGCCGGCACCACGCCGGCAGGTCGCCCGGTGCGCCGGCGTCGGTCGCGCGCACGCGGAGCACGGCTCCGGGCGCGAGATCTGAGAGCGTGAGCCGTAGCTCGAGCACGAGATCGCCGCAGCCCATGTCACCGGCATCGAACTCGGCGTCGTGTTCGGGTTCCATCGTGGTCTCCTGTTGCGGTGCCTCGATCTCGTCGCGCTCGGGCATCGTGATATCACTCGGAATGCGCGGGTGCGGCCACGCGCCCTCGGCGCGCGAGCGCGCATCGGCGTGGCGCCAGCCCTCGCTGTAGCACTCGAGCCGGCGCACGTGCGCTGCGACGAGCCGCACGTGCTGCTCGGTGTCCCGCCCGTACTCGGCGGCGAGGCAATCGGCACAGCTCGGCTCGCCCTTGTATCCGAGGATCAGGCTCATGACGACTTCGTGCCCGACGAGCGGTGTTCTACATCGGGCACACGGTGAGCCCCAGTGTGCCAGCACCTCGGCGATCACGGACGCGGCGTTGACGGAGCTCATCGCGCAGGCTTCTCGGTCAGGACTTCTGGACGAACGTCAGCTTGCGGGTCCACGTCGTGATCGGCTTCCCGTCGACTTCGACGTGCGCCTTCGGCAGCGCGTTGATCGGCTCGTCGGCCGCCGCCGGCGCGAGGTGCAGGTCGCGACCGCGATGCCAGGTCACGCGGCGCGCGTCGAGGTTGCCGAAGTAGTAGTCGACCATGTGCTGGTCCGGCCCCTTGTAGCCGTCGGCAACCGTGAGCTCGACGCCGCGCTTGTTGGCCTCGGTCAACCGGAAGTCGTCGACGAAAATGTCCGCGACCGCGACGTCGAGCGGGATCCACCCGAGCTCGGGCGCCCAGAACTCGATCCAGCAGTGGTAGCTCTGGTCCTGGTCCTTGCCGTTGAGCGGCCCCTTGAAGAACGAGCCATACACCATGCGCGTCGGGATCCCCGCAGCCCGCGCGACAGCGGCATACAGGCTGTGGAAGTCCGTGCAGTTGCCGCACTGGCGGGTCATGCAGTATTCGCTGCTGCCGATGCCCGACGACTTCATGCGGTCGGGGTGCTTGACCCAGTAGCTCACGTGATTCAACACCCAGCCATAGATCTTCCGCGCCTGCTTCACGGGATTGGTCTCCGTCCCGATGATGTTGGCCGCGGCCTCTCGGATCTTCGGTGTCAGCTGGATGTTCGTGCTCGGCGCGAGGTATCGCGCGTGTTCGGCTCGTTCGGCCTCGGTCATCGGACGCGTCCTGGCAGGGTCAACGTCGTGCCGGGATTCGCGACGCGTGATCGCGAACGTCGTCGTGACCCGGATCGACTTCCCGCCGACGCCGCTGGCTTCGACGTAGAGCATTCGGTTGCCGTCGCTGGCTCGCGTCTCGCGGTGCGCGACATCGACTCCGGGAGCATCCACGTCGACGCGCAGGTTCGTGACGTCCTGGAGCTCGTCGTCACCGGGTATCGCAAGCCACGCGCGCAGCTGATTGCCGCCGGCGGCCGGCTCGATGACGTATTCGTTCTTGACCTCGAACGCCATGCTCTTGCCGGTATGGGTTCCGACAGAGGCGCAAGCGGCGGACAGGCACAACAGGAGCAAGGTAGGCAAGCGGTTCATGTCGTTGTCCCTTTGCTGGTGCTTCGAGATCAGAAGTAATAGGCGACCCAGAACACGACCCGGTTCGCCGTGCCGTCGCTGAACCCGATGTAGTCGGTCGTCCAGTTCAGATACTCGACGCCCATGCGAAACGCGTCGAAGCGCCACTTCGCGGTCGCGTAGTAGACCTTGTTGTTCGAGCGCATCGTCGGCGACAGGTCGCTGTCCTTCGGGTTGTCGGTCGAGTAGCCCGCGTGCAGCGACATCGTCTCGGTTGTTTGCCAGCCGAGCTCGCCGAAGCCGCCGGAGGCTCCGATCCCCTGCCTCGTGGTCGCGTTGACACCTTGGAAGATGCCGCCGCGCACGTCGTCGAGGTTCTCGCCGGTCCAACCTTCGCCGAGCAGCCAGAGCTCCTTGCCGAGGATCGGCACCTTGACGTCGAAGCCGACGCTGTGGGACTTGAACGTCTCTTCGTTGGTTCCGCCCGCGGGATCGTAGCGGTCTTCCGAGTAGTGCCCCCAGACGCCGGCCTGGACCTTGCCGCCCGACTCGAGCGTCTTGCTCCAGCCGGCGCGCGCGGCGAACATCGGCAACCCCGAGTTCTCGCCGCTGCGCAGCCCGCCGACGACGTTCTTACCGGCGACCGCGCCCGCGAGCCCGATGCCGCCGGTCAGGTCGAACTTGCCGCCGGCCATCTCCGGTGTATACGACGCGCGGATCTGCGGGCGCCGGTCACCGAGGTTGCCCGCGCCCCACATTACGAGGTCGGCGTTGACGGCCGGATACAGCGGCGAGATCAAGTCCCACGTCTGGCCGGCGAGGACGCTGACATCGTCCCACGCGAGTTGCAGATACGCCTTGCGCATGCGGACCGCCGCGCGCGAATCCGAGTCGGGGAGACCGATGTTGTAGAAGTCGATCTCGACGTTGCCGGTCAGCTTGGCCTTGCCGAGGGCCTCGATGTCGGGCCCCGTGAAGTCCAACCCCAGCCGAGTCAGACGCGCGTGCAGCGCGAACTCGCTATCGTCCTTGGGAGCCCCGATCGACGGCGGCGCAGTAGGATCCTCGGAACGCACGTAGCCGGGGATCTGCGGATCGTTCATTCGGGAGTCGTTCCACTGAGCGTCCGTGCGCAGGAATCCATAGAGCTGGAACGAAGACCCTTCGCCGATGATGTCCGACCACTTGACGAACGTCTTGTCGTCGGGCCGGTGCTCGTCTTGAGCGGTGGAAGGAACTGTGAGGGTGGCCAGGACCAGACAAACGGCGCCGGCGCGCGGGAGATCGAACATTCGTGAACCTCGTGAGGGGAGCGGGGGAACGGAGACGCAACGAGCGATGGCTCCGGCGCACGCGCCCAAGGGCTCACGACCTAATGCGAGGGTTTCTTCACCTGTACGCTCGTACAAGCAGGTCCGACCCCGCGGTCACGCCGCCGGAAATGGGTCGGACTCAAGTGAAACCCTGGCGTCCTTCGATCCAGCCGAGCATCGACGAGCGACGAAGCTCCGCGCGCCCGATCAACAGGCTCACGCGAGGCTCGACTCGCTCGGATTGCTGGAGAGACGCCATCTCGAAAACGGTAGGGGCCGCCCCGGCCGGCGCAAGCCCCCCGAACCGAACTCGGGCCGATCTCCACTACTGTTCGCAGCCCTACTGTGTCGTGATCGCAAGCCCCTCGGTCGCCGACAACAGCGCGCTGCAACCCGACTGCAGGAAGAACATCTGCGAATACAGCGCCGCGTTCGGGGGTATCGCGCTCGGGATCGGAAGGTCGACCCGCGCGAGGCCGTTCTTGTCTCGCGTGACCGGGAGCAGGAATCCCGGGCCTGCGATGTTGACCCACAGCTTGATGCCGAGCACCGGCACGGACGCCGGCAGTTTGGCGATGCCGAGCCAGAGGAAGCCGACACCCTTCGGGAGGTTCGTCGAGCTCGTGTTGTTGACGCACATGACAGCGAAGCCCGACGTGCCTGCTTTCGGAAGTCCGGATGCACCGATCCACGGAGTGCCGGTGCAACCCGCCGTCGCGGTCCCGAACACCGTCGAGCCGAAGCTCGCGCTCGTCAGCCTCAGCGTGTTCGGTGCGTAGGTTGGCTTGTTGTAATCGGTGCCGTCGTTGTTCCCGGACCCGTCCTTGGGCGTGAAGTTGAGAGACCAGGTGCTGACGACCCCGGGCACGCCCGCGAGCGCGAGGTTCATCGTCGATTGGATCTCGGCCTGCGTGCGCGCGTAGGGCCACAACCGCACTTCGTCGATCTCGCCGTTCCAGGTCTCGGTGTTGTTCTTGCGCCCTCCGGAGCCGATCGTCAGGTCACCGCCCTGATCGGCGATGAAGCCGGACTGCGGCGTCTTCGCCTTCTCGACGCCGTTGATGAAGATCCGGACCATCGTGCCATCGTACGTGCCGGCGACGTGGGTCCACTTCTTGAGCTCGCCGGGCGCGAAGTTGTAGGTCGCGGACTTGATGCCGCTCGCCGTGCGCAGCTTGAACGTCAACCTGCGGTTGACCGCCGGCGACTCGACGCGAATGTTGTAGGTCGGGGTCGAGCCGATGTTGGTCTGCCCGACGGTGTGACGCAGCAACGTCGAGAAGTTACTCGTGTTGGTCTCGTCGAAGGTCATCCAGGCTTCGACCGTGACCCCGGTCGTCGGAACGAGCGACTGGTTGTTCTTGATGACGACCGCCGGGCTGTTCGTCGCGGAGTTGCTCAGCTTGAGCCCGACTTGCGCGTCGGCGCTCGTGAGCATCAGGGCGAGACAGCTGCATGCGTAGCAGAGGGATCGGAAGCTCGAGTGGATCATGAGAGGGGGTTCTCGGGCAGGGGAGTCTCCCGTACAGCTGCCCGTCTCGCCGCACGGTCGTGGCCGCACAGCATCGTAGCGGACCGGCGCCCGGGGTAGGCGGGCAACTTGCCTGTGCGGGGCACGCGAGCGTCTTACGAGAACCGCGTCCTGCTCCTCTCCCATCGCTCGAGCCACATGAGCCCCAACGGCACGACAATCGCGAGCGCGACGATGAACCACCACGGGCTGATCCCGGTGATCGTGGCCAGCGTTTCCTTGCCGAGCGCACCGAGCCCGAGGACGTGGGCCTCGACCCACGGATGAACCTCGGCATAGGCCGCGGAGCCGACCAGCATGCCGAGCACGCCGAAGCCCGCGTGTCGACTTCCATCACCGAGCGCCGCGATCCCCGTGCCCGGGCAATAGCCGAGCAACGCCATCCCGGCGCCGAAGATCAAGCCACCAACGGCATTGCCGACCAGCGCAGCGCTCTTGACGTGCAGGCCGACATCGAGACCGAGGCCCCGCATGCCGTAGACGCCTACGGCACCGACGACGACGGCCGTCAGCATGATCTTGAGCATCGTGAAGTCGCGCAGCAGGAACTGACCGGTGATGACCGAGAACCGCGTGACACCGCCCTTCTGGAGCAGGAAGCCGAACACGAGCCCGGTCACACCGCCGAACAGCAATGTGCTCGGGGACGCGAACCACTGAGACAGGCTAGCCAACATGCTTGCCGCCCTCCTTTCCATACAGCGCGAACGCTGTCGCAATGCCCGAGACGAACATCGCGGCGATGAACACCCACGAAGAGAGAGCGAGCTGCAGCCCACCCGAGATCCCATGACCCGACGTGCAGCCACCCGCGAGGCGGGCGCCGAACAACAGGACGGCTCCACCGACGAACGCACCCGCGTACCGCAGGCCCTTGGAGTCCCCGAACCGCTTGCGCCAGATCTCGGGCACCGACTCGCGGAACTTCGATCCGCTCGCCCGCGCAGCGAGATACGCGCCGAGGGCGAGCATCACTACGAGCGCGAACTGCCACTCGAAGAACGGCTTGGGCTGGGCGGCCGTGCCGAGGTACTTGGTCAGATACGCCGTCTGGTCGACGTGCCCGGGCACGACGACTCGCTCAGCGGCGCCGACTGCCCGAACCATGGTCGTCGAAGTCCCCAGGGCCTTCCCCATGACGGCGAACGTGATCCACGACAGCACTCCGATCGCCGCCCCGACGGCATACGGAGACCAACGCGGCTTCGCCAGAATCGATGTCATGCGTCTACTCCTGTCGTGGTTTCACCGTGGAGAGACACGCGGAAGGTGCGGGGTTCCCCCCGCGTCGCGAAAACGGACAGCGGAAACTCGTACCGTTGGGGAGCAGTTCTATCGCTTGCGCTTGCGCTTGCGACGCTGGATCGGGTCGGCGGCCTTCGTCACCTCGACGTGGTGATCGAGAGCGGACTTCAGCATCGCGTACGTCTCGCGGACCTCGTCCGAGAGGCTGGCGGGCGCGATCGGCGAGCGTTCGAGCGGGTCTCGAACGACGTCGAAGAACGCTCCGGACGCATAGAGCTTGTAGCGCTGGGTGCGCACGAGCTGTTTGGCCTTGTCGCGAACCCCGTTGCGTTGGTACCAGCAGTAGACATACCGACGCTTCTTCGGCGTCTCGCCGTGGAACAGCGGCGCGATGCTGCGTCCATCGAGCTCGAGCGTCTTCGGGACCCTCGCATGGCCGACTTCGACGAGCGTCGGGAGGACGTCGGTGAAGTCGACGAGCTCGTCGCGGACCTGCCCTCGCGCGATGGTGCCCGGCCAGCTCGCGAAGAACGGAACGCGGGTCCCCGCGTCGGTCGTCGTGCCCTTGCCGCCCTTGTACTCGCGACCTCTGAACCTGGACGTGATCCCGGTGTAGGTGCCGTTGTCGCCGGTGAAGATCACGAGCGTGTCGTCACGAATTCCGAGCTCGTCGAGCTTCCTGACGACCTTGCCGACCATCTTGTCGGTGTAGCGGACCATCAGGTCCCAGTACTTCTGCGACCTGTAGCCACCCGGCTCGCCCTTGGCGTCGCGCCACATCGTCGGGTCCCAGTCCTTGCTCCCCGGCGTCGGCACGAACGGCCAGTGCGACAGGATCATCGGGTAGTAGACGAAGAAGGGCTGGTCCGCGTGCTTCTTTGTGTGCTCGGTCATGAACTCGCAGATGTAGTCGCTCACGAGGTCGGGGCCGAACTCGCCGTTCTTGAAGTCCTTCTGCTCGCCATCGATCTCGAGCCCCGGGTTCGGATAACGGCTCGGACGCCGGTTGACCTGCCACAGGCAATAGCGGTCGAACCCGAACTTGTTCGGCCCCGAGAGGCCGCCTTTGAGCTGCCACTTGCCGGCGATGCACGTCGCATAGCCCGCACGCTCGAGCAGCTGCCCGAACGTCGTCGCTTCGGGATCGAGAATCCCGAACCGGATGTAGTTCCGGTTGTTGTAGATCCCGGTCATGATCTGCACGCGCGACGGCGTGCAGATCGGCTGCGCGTGCGCGTGGTCGAACCGCATCCCGCTCGCGGCGAGCGCGTCGAGGTTTGGCGTCTGGTACATCGTGCTGCCGTCCACCGACAGGCACTCGTAGCCGAGGTCGTCGGCCATGATCAACACGATATTGGGCCGCTGCGCGGCCGCGAAGCCTGCAAGGAGCAGGACCGCCAGCAGGAGCTTGGCTACGGCTCGATTCATCGGTTGCAGAGTCTGCGCGCCCGGCGTGCCGCTGGCAAGGCGCGCGGGAGCTGCTGGGCAGCAACCACGGTGGTCCTCGCGGCCGAACCGTCGTATCGTGTCCCGGCGTGAGAGCTCTCTGTATCGCACTCTCGTCCCTGTTGGCCACGGCACCGATCGCCGCGCAGGTCGACAAGCCGGCCGGCTCGACCAGGCGACGACCGCGGTGGCGCAGCCACTGGTCGTTCACGAAGCTCGAGCGCCCGGCGCCGCCCGAGGTAAAGAACGCGAGCTGGCCGAGGTCCGACCTCGACCGCTTCGTCCTCGCCAGGCTCGAAGCCCGCGGGCTCGCGCCATCGCCGCCGGCCGACCGCGCGACGCTGATCCGCCGCGTGAGCCTCGACCTGACCGGCCTGCCGCCCTCGCCCGAAGAGGTGACGGCGTTCGAGAACGACCGCCGGCCCGATGCCTACGAACGGCTGGTCGACGAGCTGCTGAGGCGGCCGGCCTACGGTGAGCACTGGACCCGGCTGTGGCTCGACCTCGCACGCTACGCCGACACGAAGGGCTACGAGAAGGACCTGAACCGCGACATCTGGGCCTATCGCGACTGGTTGATCCGGGCGTTCAACGCCGACATGCCGTTCGATACGTTCACGCGCGATCAGCTCGCCGGCGACCTGCTGCCGGCCCCGACACGCGACCAGCTGATCGCGACCGCGTTCCACCGCAACACGCTCAACAACGACGAAGGCGGCACCGACAACGAGGAGTTCCGCGTCGCGGCGGTCAAGGACCGGGTCGACACGACGGTCCAGGTGTGGATGGGCTTGTCGATGGGCTGCGCCAAGTGCCACGACCACAAGTACGACCCGATCACGCAGCGCGAGTACTACGAGTTCTATGCGTTCTTCAACCAGACCCGAGACGCGGATACCTACAACGAAGCGCCGACGATCCCGACGCCGACGGCCGCGCAGCGCGAAGCGCTGAAGAAGCTCGAAGCCGAGCTCGGGGCTCTGCGCGAGAAGCTGGCCGGCGGCGCGCCCGAGAAGGAAACCAAGGCCGCGATCGCGAAGCTCGAGAAGCAGAAGAAGCGGCTCGACATCGATCGCCTGCCGATCATGCGCGAGCTCGACCCGGAGAAGCGGCGCAAGACCCACGTGCAGGTGCGCGGGAGCTTCCTGAGCCCCGGCGCCGAAGTCCGACCCGGCGTGCCGGCGGCGTTCGGGCCGTTGCCGAACGGCGCACCGAAGAACCGCCTCGGCGTCGCGATGTGGCTCACGGATGCGGCCAACCCGCTGACCGCCCGCGTCACCGTCAACCGCTGGTGGGCGCAGTTCTTCGGCACGGGCATCGTCGAGACCCAGGAGGACTTCGGCACGCAGGGCGCGCGCCCGAGCCACCCGCATCTCCTCGATTGGCTCGCGACCGAGTTCATCCGCCAGGGCTGGTCGTTCAAGCGGCTGTGCAAGACGATCGTGATGTCCGCGACGTATCGCCAGCGCTCGACTGCGACTCCCGAGCTGCTCCGGATCGATCGCTTCAATCGGCTGCTGGCCCGGGGCCCGGCGTTCCGGCTGCCCGCCGAGACGATCCGTGACAACGCGCTCGCGATCGCCGGGCTGTTGAGCCACAAGATGTACGGCCCGTCGGTCATGCCGCCGCAGCCGCCCGGAATCTGGCAGTCGACCTACAACGCGAGCAAGTGGCGGACGAGCCCGGGCCAAGACCGCTGGCGCCGCGGCATCTACACGTTCACCAAGCGCACGAGCGGGTATCCGGCGAGCCTGACGTTCGATGCACCGACGCGCGAGACCTGTACGTTGCGGCGGATCCGGACCAACACGGCGCTGCAGGCGCTCGTCACGCTCAACGACCCGGTCTACGTCGAAGCCGCGCAGGCGATGGCGCGGCGGCTCGAAGACGAAGGCGGTGAGTCGCTCGACGAGCGTCTCGCGTACGGGCTGCGCCTCGCGGTCGCGCGCAGGCCGCGCGCGTCCGAGCTCGCGCGGCTGCGCGGGCTCTACCAGTCGCGGCTCCACCACTACGAGGCCCACCCGGAGGCCGCGCGCGCGATGGCGACCGATCCTCTCGGGCCCGCGCCCGAAGGCACCGACCTCGCCGAGCTCGCCGCACTGACGGTCGTCTGCAACGTGATTCTCAACCTCGACGAGGTCTTGGTGAAGCGATGACGTCGATGGAACTCACCCGCCGCGCGTTCCTCGGACGCACAGGTCTCGGCTTCGGCGCAATCGCGCTCGACTCGCTGATCGGAGCACCGAGGCCGTCCGACGATCCGCTGCGCCCGCGCCCCCCGATGTTCGCGCCGAAGGCGCGCAGCGTGATCTACCTGCACATGGCGGGCGCACCGTCGCAGCTCGACCTGTTCGACTACAAGCCGAAGCTCGTCGAGCTCGACGGCCAGCGCTGTCCCGACGAATTCCTCGCGGGTAAGCGGTTCGCGTTCATCAAGGGGGTTCCGAACCTGCTCGGCACGATGTTCTCGTTCGCCAGGCACGGCGAGTCGGGCGCCGAGCTCAGCGAGCTGCTGCCCCACCTCGCGAACGTGGTCGACAAGATCGCGATCGTCAAGTCGATGTTCACCGACCAGTTCAACCACTCCCCGGCCCAGCTGCTCCTGCACACGGGCGATCCGCGGTTCGGGTCGGCGGCGATGGGCTCGTGGGTGACCTACGGTCTCGGGACGATGAACCGGAACCTGCCCGGCTACGTCGTGCTCGTCACCGGGGGAAAGGCCCCGAGCGCCGGCAAGAGCCTCTGGGGCAGCGGCTTCCTGCCGTCGATCTTCCAGGGCACGCAGTGCCGCACGACCGGTGATCCGGTCCTGTTCCTGTCCGACCCGCCGGGACTCGAGCGTCGCGGCCGGCGCGAGGCCCTCGATGCGCTGCGCGATCTCAACGAGATCGGCCACGCGCACACCGGCGATCCCGAGACGCTGACGCGGATCGCCCAGTACGAGCTCGCGTTCCGGATGCAGGCCGCCGTGCCCGACGTCATGGACATCTCGAACGAGCCCCAGCACGTGCTCGACCTCTACGGCGCGGTGCCCGGCTACCACTCCAACGCCGACACCGCAGCGGACCCGCGCAAGACCTACAAGAAGACCGACGCCTCGTTCGCGAACAACTGCCTGCTCGCCCGCCGCCTCGTCGAACGCGGCGTCCGCTTCGTGCAGCTGTTCGACTGGGGCTGGGACCACCACGGCTCTTCGCCCGGCGAGTCGATCGACGAGACTCTGCCGATCAAGTGCGCGCAGACCGACCGTGCGGTCTCGGCGCTGATCGTCGATCTCGAGCAGCGCGGCCTACTCGACGAGACCCTCGTGATCTGGGGCGGCGAATTCGGACGCACACCGATGATGCAGAACAACGTGCGCAAGAAGCGCGTCAAGGGCTTCATCGGCCGTGACCACCATCCGTTCGGGTTCACGATGTGGCTCGCGGGCGGCGGCATCAAGGGCGGCCAGACGATCGGCGCGACCGACGAGCTCGGCTACTACATCACCGAGAACAAGATCGAAGTGCGTGACCTGCAGGCCACGATCCTGCATCTGCTGGGGCTCGATCCGTATCGGTTGAGCTACCCGGTTCAGGGCCTCGACAAGCGGCTGATCGGCCCGACGAGCACGCCGCGGGTCGTCACCGAGCTACTCGCGTGAGCCGCTAAGGCTAAGGGGTCGCGCAAGAATAAGTACACAGTTCGTAAGTCCGAAAAAATGTGTCAGACACATTTTTTCGGGGTTAGCTCACTCACTCGCCGATGATCTTGACGAGGATGCGCTTGCGCCGTCTCCCGTCGAACTCGTAGTAGAAGATGTGCTCCCACGGGCCGAGGTGGAGCTTGCCGCCGGTGATCGCGACGACGACCTCGCGACCCATGATCTGGCGCTTGTGGTGGGCGTCGGCGTTGTCTTCGCCCGTGCGGTTGTGCAGATAGCCGCCGGTTGCCGGATCGCTGCCCGGGTTGAACGGAACCAGACCTTCGAGCCAGCGCTCGTAGTCGGCGTGGAGTCCGGATTCATTGTCGTTGATGAACACGCTCGCGGTGATGTGCATCGCGTTGACGAGCACGAGGCCCTCGGCGATGCCGCTCTGCGCGACGAGCGCCTCGACGTCGGTGTGAATCGACACGATCGCGCGACGCGTCGGTGTCTCGATCCACAGCTCCTTGGTCAGGGTCTTCATTGGTCAGGGTCTTCGTCGATCCGTAACCCCGAAAACACGCTCAGCCGCGCTCCTCTTCGTCGGGATCGACTTCGGGCACGGTCAGCACCGGGATTCGCGAGCAGCGCAGGATTCGGTCCGCGACCGAGCCGATGAACCAGCGCGCAAAGCCGGCTCGGCCGTGCGTGCCGGTCACGATCAGGTCGCAACCGGACTCGTGGGCGAGGACCGGGACCTCGTCACCGGGCTGGTGCGGGAGGACATGGGGATGCCACGTGAGCTTCGCGATGCCCGAGCGCTCGGCCTCCTTCTCGAGCAGCTCCCTCGCACTCGCTTCCGCCTCCTTCATGTTGACCAGCGGCTTCAGCGAGCCGCCGATCAGCGTCATCTCGTCGGGCACTTCGAGCGCGGTCACGAGCAGCACTTCGGCGTTCATGCTGCTGGCGAGCTCCGCGGCGAGCTCCGCAGCCTTCTGGGCCGATTTCGAGAAGTCGGTTGCGACGAGTATCTTCTTGAACGCCATCTGGTCCTCGCATGCTGCCGCTGGGGTCGTGAGCAGTCTACGGATCAGCGTTCACGAATGCGATCGAGTAGCTCGTCGAGCGTCTGCAGATGGTACTTCCCCGAGCGACGCAGCTGTTCGAGGAACCGGGTCCCCGGATCCAGGAGTGCAACGCTGAACGCGGCATACACGCGCCGGTCCATTTCCGCCGATTTGTCGGCGACGATCGCCGACAGCCGCGGAAGCGCCGACTTCGCACCGAGGGGCCCCAATGCCCCGGCGACCGCGACAGCCAGCTCGAGGTTCGGGCTGTCCAGTCGCTGCAACAGATACGGCGCGGCATCGAGGTTCCCGAGCGCCCCGAGCGCTTCCGCCGCGCGCGGTCCGACGAGCGGGTCGTCCAAGAGCGGCAGGACCGACTCGTAGGTGGCGGCGGCAGGCCGTCCGAGATCGCAGAGGACCTCGAGCGAGTGCTGGCGCAGGTAGTTCTCGCTGGCCTGGACGGCGAACGCGAGCCGGGACACGGCGAGGGTGCCGAGCCGCTTCAGGATGAAGCGGGAATCATCGACCGGACGCAGTTGAAAGCCCTGGAGATCGACGAGCCGGGAGGCGATCCTCGCGTCGAGCAGTGGCGAAGGCTTCGGGAGCTTGTCCTGTGCGACTCCCTCAGGGTTCCCGTGCTCGAGCCAGTAGCGGTGCACGGCACGGATCTCGCGGACGAGCTTGCCGAACGTCGCCTGCCCGTCGAGCCTCAGTCCGGCTGTCGTGAGCACGGTCTGCGCGAGACCGGCCGCGTTCTGAGCGGTGGCCGGTTCGTGCATGAGATCGAGCAGCTCCGGCAGCCCGGAGTGATTGCCGAGCTTGACGAGCGCGTCGACGACCCAGAACAGGACCTGCTGGTCCTTCTCGTACTTCAGCCGCTTGATCAGAGGCACGAGCGACGCCACCCGGCCGAGCTTGCCGAGCTCGTAGGCGGCGTTGCTGCGCACGAGACTGTTCTCGTGCTCGAGCGCGTCCTCGAACACCCAGAACGCATCCTCCGTCTCGAGCAAGTCGGACTTGGCCATTTTCGCGAACCGCTGCGAGGCCCGACCGGCAACGTACGCTGTCTCGAGCAGCTCCCGCAGCTCGGCCATGCGCTTCTTGCTCGGTGCCTTGGGCCCGGACGCAACCACGGCCTCGAGTTCTTTGAGCCGCGGCACGAGCTTCACCTTCGGCAAGGCCCGCGTCTTCGCCTCGGTCGGAACGGCTTGCGAGCACGCGGCCAACAGCAGCACGATCGTGAGCGCGAACCTCATTGAACCGCGACCTCCCGCTCGAACAACAACACGCTGCGCGGATCGTCGTCGCTGGCGTACGGCATCAGGCGGTACCAAAGCCGCACTTGCGCCTTCGCCGTCCCGTCGGGAATCGCGATCTGCTCGCTGTGGCTCTGGTCGGCCGGAAGCTGTGTGTTGGGACCCGGCTCGTCACGGTACGGATTCCGGAACCGATAGGCCCGCTTCCATTCGGAGGCCTTGCCTGCGCCGTCGACGAAGCGATAGTCCATGTCGACGGCCCGATGTCGCTCCTCGGTCGGGAAGTTGTGACCCGCGCCGACGTTGGTCAGCGTCAGGACGAGCTTGCCGGCTTCGATGCCCGCCTCGAACTTGCCCGCCTTGCGCAGGGTGGCCAGGTCGTGCGCGCCGAGGAACTCGTGGCCACGGCCCTTGCCCTTGCCGCGCGCGACTTCGGGCATGTGACAGTCGATGCAGTGCCCGCCGTTCTTCGCGTAGTGGCTCGCCCGGAACTCATCGGTCGTCTTGTGCTGGTTGTGGCACGACTGGCACATTCCGACCGACAGGTAGCCCTCGTTGCGCCGCGGCCGGCAACCGCCGTCGAGGTCGCGGCGGCCCATGATCGATCCGTCGGCCGCGAGGTGGCAGGTCAGACAGCTGACCCCCTCGTCGGGCTGCGTCATGCGCGGAAGGACGCGGTTTCCGAAGCCGGTCACCGCAACCGGCCGCGGGAGATGGCAGGCCTGACACTCCTTGTTGCGGAAGTCGTCGCTGAGCTCGCGAACTTGGGGGTTCTGATACGCGATCTGATGATGCGAACCCTTCCACTCCGCGAACACCTCGGCGTGGCACTTCTTGCACTGCTTCGCCGATGTCCAGCGGGTCCCCTTGGCGACCGTCGGGCTCTCGGGCCGACCGCCTTCCCCGCCGAACACGACCGAGCCCACGACGACGAGTCCTGCAACGACACCGGTGGCCAGGGCGATTCGCGCACCCGTATTCACACTGCCTCCTTGCGGAGAATCCGCGGCTTGCCGCACAGGTCCAGCGGCTGGTGGCTCCCGGGCTCGACGCCGGCGCGCGCAGGGACCAACAACGTGCGTCCGTCGAGCTCCACCGTCGCCAACAGCTCACCCGTCGGCCCGGGGCGCAACTCGAGCACACGCCCGATCGGATTGTCCGCGCTCGGCGTCACCGAGAAGCACACGTCGCCCGGGAGCAGGACGAGAGAGAACTCGCCCTCGCCGGCACTCGGTGGGGCGATCGCACCGAACGGCGAGATCAACCTGCCCGTGCCATCGCTGACGACCGGAAAGCACGCGGCCTTGCACAGAAACCGGGCCGCGAACATGGTCTTCGGACTGCGCAGCAGATCGATCGCTGCGCCCTGCTCGACGACCCGTCCGCTGTCGACGACGACGATGTCGTCGGCCATCGCGAGCGCCTCCTCGCGGTCGTGGGTCACGACGATCATCGTCACGGCCCGCTCGCTAGCGAGCCGGCGCACGAGCGCGCTGAGCTCGTCACGCAAGTGGACATCGACCGAAGCCAGCGGCTCGTCGAGCAACAGGATGTCGGGCCTGCCGGCAAGCGCACGAGCCAGCGCGAGCCGCTGGACCTCGCCGCCCGAGAGCTCGGCAGGTCGCCGCTTCGCGGCGTGACCGAGACCGACTTGATCGAGCAGCTCGATCGCCGCCTGGTTCGTGAGCGAGCGATCGACGAAGCGAACCTGCTGCGTCGCGGTCATGTGCGGCCACAGCGCTCCGTCTTGGAACACGAAGCCTATGCGCCGTTCGCTCGGACAAACGAGGCTCTTCGATCCCTCACTGACGACTCGGTCGCCAATGCGAATCACTCCGCTTCCGGGTTGATCGAGGCCGGCGATGCAACGCAACAACGTCGTCTTGCCGCAACCCGACGGGCCGATCAGCGCGGCGCGGCTGCCGGCTGCGATCTCGAGCGAGATCGGACCGAGGACGAACCCGGTCTTGCGTTCGAGGACGATGTCTTTCAGATCGAGTCTTTGCATCGAGGCTTCTCTACGACAGGGAGCGCAACCGCCGCCCGGTCAGAATCACGGTCAACAACGGAACGATGACGGCCGCGAGCAGCAGGAGCAGCGCGAGCGCGCCACCCATGTCCTCACCCCCGAAGTGTACGACGTTCGACAATCGCCGAACGACCGTCCCATTGCCCGCGAGCAGCACGACGGCGACGTCGAGTTCGCGCAGCGCGAGGATGAAGATGATGCACGCCGCCGACCATGCGGCCGGTCGGATCAGTGGAAGATAGACGTGCAGCGCCCGGGCCACGGGCCCACGGCCCGAGAGCAGCGCGGCCTCGTCGAGCGACGGAGACAGACGCCGCGACGCGTGGCTCAGCGTCAGCACGCCGAACGGAAGCAGCCGCGCGGCGTAGGCCGCGACGACCGACGCCCCGGAGTCATAGAAGTCGTAGCCGATCGCGTCGTACCCGACACCGGCAATCCTGCTGTTGTAGACGCGGACGAAGCCGATCGCGAGCAGGATCGCCGGCACGGCCACCGGGGCGATACACAGGTAGTCGATCCAGGTTCGTCCCTGCGCGGCACGACGCGCGAGCGGGACGGCGACGATCACCAACAACACGGTCGTCGCGATACCGATCAGGAGCGTATACGTCAGGTCGCCTCCGGCCTGATCCCACGCGAGCCGGAAGCTGTCACGCATCCGCATGAGCGACATCGGCTCCTTGACCTGCGTCGAACCCGCTGCCCAGCGCGCCATCACGACCAACGGCACGCCGACGCCGAGACCGAGGTAGGTCAGCGGCGCGAGCAGCGCCGGCCACTTCGCCTTCCCGAGTCGGCGCACAGGAAGCGGCCGGTAGTCGCCTCTCACGCTCGAATGCGCGCGCAGTCGCAGCGCGACGGCCAGGGCGACCGCGATGATCGCGACGAGCGGGAGCGCGGCAACGATCGGCCCGACGATGTCCTCGTGCGTGCTGCCGGTCGCACGCCGGGTCCAGCGCCCGAAGATGCCCTCGGCGTACGTATGCCAGGTCTTGCCCTTGACCGTCAGGAACTCGGGAACGCCGTGCTCGGAGACGACGAAGATGAAGGCGAACAGACAGCCGGCGAGAACCTCCGGCAGGATCGAGCGGACCAGGAGTCGATCCGCGGCTCCCCTCCCGCGCGCGAGCAGCGCGGCCTCGTAGCACCGGCCGTCGACGGCGCGCAAGCCGCGCGCGGTCATGATCGCGACGAACGGCGCGTAGCACAGGCCGAGCAAGACCGAGCAGACCCAGAATCCCGACGCCTCGATCAGATCGGCGAAGCCCATTGCGACGAAGATCGGCGGGATCACGAGGGGCGCGATGCCGAGGGGGCCGAGCAGCTTCGCCAGCGGCAGATCGGTGCGATGGGTCAGCCACGCGTGGGCGAAGCCGAGCACGAGAGCAACCGCTGTCGCGCACACACCGAGCTCGAGCGAGTTGAGGAGTTGGGTCCGGTCGACCTTGTCGGCGAGGATCGTCGAGTAGGCCGACAAGCTCAAGCCGCCGGGAGCGTCGACCGTCTCGAACAGCATCACGAGCAACGG
>Ga0055451_10000050_pt1 | contig 36183 bp, 31 predicted proteins | sample China_Galinas_PW_3_FD_57745 | JGI IMG/M metagenome (GOLD analysis project Ga0055451, IMG submission 57745) | Wetland microbial communities from San Francisco Bay, California, USA, that impact long-term carbon sequestration - China_Galinas_PWB_D2 | ecosystem: Environmental > Aquatic > Marine >... | reverse complement strand
CCGCCGTACTGTTCATCGACATGCAGTCCGAGCCAGCCGAGTTCGGCCAGCGCACCCCAGAACGGTGGCCGGGTCTCCTCGGCGGCGTCGAGCATCTCCCGCGCCGTCCAACGCGCCTTCTGCGCGGTCAGGAATGACCGCGCTACCTCGCTGAGCTCACGGTGGTCGTCGGTCAGTGCGATACCCATCGGTGTCCTCCTCGAGGCAGCGTTGCCTGATTCCTCATGCCTTACCACAGCCGCGGAGAGCGCGCCGCGGAAGCCCGGATCACTTCGGGGCGAAACGCTGTCCGGCATCCAGCCGGATGCACTGGCCGTTGAGCATCGGGTTGTCGACGATCGCGGCGACCAGTTTGGCGAACTCCTCGGGGTGGCCCAGCCGCTTGGGGAACGCGGCGTCCTTGGTCAGCACCTTGGCGTACTCGTCCGGGATGCCCTTGGTCAGGCCGGTGGCGAACAGGCTGGGCGCGATCGCCAGCGCACGGATGCCCAGCGAGCCCAGATCGCGGGCCATCGTCAACGCCATGCCGGCGATACCGGCCTTGGCCGCGGTGTAGGCGACCTGACCGATCTGGCCCTCGAAGGCGGCGATCGACGCGGTGTTGATGATGACGCCGCGCTCTTCCTCCTCCGGTTCGTTCTTGGCCATGTGGGCCGCGGCGAGCCGATTGATGTTGAAGCTGGCGACCAGGTTCAGATCGATCACGCCACGGAAGCTGTCCAGGCTGTGCGGGCCGCTCTTGCCCAGCGTCCGCTCGGCGACACCGCCACCGGCGGTGGTCAGCACGACGTGCAGCCCACCCAGCGCATCGACCGCCGACTGCAGGGTGGCCTCGGTGCCCGCGAAGTCGGTGACGTCGACGGCGAAGAACGGTCCGCCCAGGCCGGCCGCGACCTCTTTGCCGTCGGAGCCCTCGCGGTCGAGGATCGCCACGTCAGCACCCTTGGACTTCAGCAGTTCCGCCGATGCCCGCCCGAAGCCCGAGGCGCCGCCCACGACGACCACCTTCTTACCCGAGATCTCCATCCCAACCTCCTGTCGCTCACGCCCGGCCGACACGCATCCCGTTCGGCCAACAGTTCAGCTTTCAATTCCGCGGGAAACCAGAGGTAACCCGTGGTCGGTACGCACGTTACAGCTCGTCACTACTTCGTAAGGAACGCGGGTCGAAACCGCGGGTAGGTTTGGCACCATGGCCAGAGGCGGGCTCGGCATCCGGATGAGCGCTGGAGTGGCGGCCGCCGCGATGGCCGTCGGGGTCACTCAACTGCTCGCCGCGCTGTTCCCTCCCGCCGCCGACGCCCGCACCGCGGTGGGAACCGCGGTCATCGACCTCACGCCCGGACCGGTCAAGGAGTGGGCGATCCAGACATTCGGCACCGCCGACAAGCTGTTCCTGTCGGTGATGGTGCTCGTCGTCATCGCGGCGCTGGCCGCCGTCAGCGCGATCTGGGAACGTTCCCGCATACCGACGGGCAGCCTGGCGATCCTGGCCGGCGGTGTGGCCGGGTGCGCGGCCGTGCTGGCGCGGCCCGGGGCACAGCCGGCCGACATCATCCCGACCCTCGTCGGCATCGTCTGCGGTATCGCCGTGTTGCGCCTGCTGACCTCGGGCCGGATCAACGACGGCCGGCCGGGCCCCGCCGCCGAGCAGGCCGGTGCCGATCCCGGCCGACGGCTCTCGCTGGTCACCCTCGGGTTCGTCGGGTTGGGCCTGCTCAGCGGTGTCGCCGGCGGGGCGCTCACCCGCAGGCTGCGGTCGGTCTCCGGCGACCGCGACAGCTTCGCGCTCCCGCCCGTGCGGTCCCCGGCACCGCCGGTGCCGCCCGACGTCACCCCCAAGGGGGTGGCGCTGCCCAGCTTCATCACCAGCAATGCCGACTTCTACCGGATCGACACCGCGCTGAGCGTCCCCCAGTTGTCGCGCGAGGACTGGCGACTGCGCGTGCACGGCATGGTCGACCGCGAAGTGACCTACAGCTTCGCCGATCTGCGCAAGTTCGAGGCGGTCGAAAAGGTGGTGACCCTGACCTGCGTGTCCAACCCGGTGGGCGGCAACCTGATCTCCAACGCCTCCTGGATCGGTTACCCGGTGCGGGACTTGCTGCGCGATGCCGGGATCCATCCCGATGCCGATATGGTGCTGTCCACCTCGATCGACGGGTTCTCCGCCGGCACCCCCGTCCAAGCACTCACCGATGGCCGCGACTCGCTGCTCGCGATCGGGATGAACGGGGTGCCGCTACCCGTCGAACACGGCTACCCCGCCCGGTTGGTGGTACCGGGTCTGTACGGATACGTCTCGGCCACCAAGTGGGTGGTGGACCTCGAGCTCACCCGCTTCGACCGCACCGAGGCCTACTGGACCAAACTCGGCTGGTCGGCGCGCGGCCCGATCAAGACCGAGTCCAGGATCGACGTGCCCAGAAGCGGTCAGGAAGTCCCCAAGGGCCCGGTCACCTTCGGGGGTGTGGCCTGGGCGCAGTACCGCGGTATCAAATCGGTGGAGGTTCGCATCGACGACGGGCCTTGGCAGCCCGCCCATCTCGGTGCGGCCTACTCCAACGACGCCTGGCGGCTCTGGAGCTTCCCCTGGGAGGCCACCGCATCCGGGCCGCACACCATCACCGCGCGTGCCACCGACAACACCGGCGCCGTACAGACACCGGAGCAGAACCCGCCGGCGCCCGATGGGGCGACCGGCTGGCCGTCGGTCGGGTTCAGGGTCAGCTGAGCCCGCGGGCTTCGCCGAGATTGAAACCACGTAGACCTCTGCTCGCGCTTTGCCTGCGCTACTTCGTTCTCGAACTGTCGGTGGTGCGTGCCAATCTGGACCCATGTTGCTCGCCGACGTGGCAGCCGCCTCCGCCGATATCGGGGCGGCGTCGTCGCGGCTGGCCAAGGTTGAGCGCATCGCCGAGCTGCTCGCCCGCGTCGGGTCGGCGCCCGAGCCCCGGCTGGTGGCGATCGTCGTGGCCTGGCTGTCCGGCGAGCTGCCCCAGCGCCAGATCGGCGTCGGCTGGGCTGCGCTTCGCTCGCTGCCCCCGCCGTCGCACGAGGCGAGGCTCACGGTGCAGGTCGTCGATGCGGCGTTCACCGAAATCGGCAACGTGTCGGGCAAGGGTTCACAAGCCCGGCGGGCGGGCCTGGTCGGCGCGCTGTTCGCGGCGGCCACCGGCGGCGAGCAGGTCTTCCTGCGCCGGCTGCTCACCGGTGAGCTGCGTCAGGGGGCGCTGGGCGGTGTCATGGCCGACGCGGTGGCCGCGGCAGCGGGTATCGGGCCCGCCGCTGTTCGCCGTGCCGCCATGCTCGGTGGCGACCTGCCCGCGGTGGCCGCCGCCGCGCTCACCGGGGGTGCCGCCGCCCTGGCCGAATTCACTCTGCGGGTGGGTCGGCCGGTCGGACCGATGCTGGCCCAGACCGCCACCGGCGTCGGTGACGCCCTCGAACGCCTCGGCGGCGAAGCGGCGTTCGAGACCAAGCTCGACGGCGCCCGGGTCCAGATCCATCGGTCGGGCCGCGAGGTCGCGGTGTTCACCCGCAGCCTCGACGACGTGACGGCGCGACTGCCCGAGGTGGTCGAGGCGACGCTGGCGTTGCCGGTGACCGATCTCATCGCCGACGGCGAGGCCATCGCCCTGCGGGCCGACGGCCGCCCGCACCGATTCCAGGTCACGGCATCCCGGTTCGGGCGAAGCGTCGACGGCGCCGCGGCCCGTGCCGCGCAACCGCTCTCGGTGTTCTTCTTCGACCTGCTCCACCTCGACGGCGCAGACCTGCTCGACGAGCCGACGCATGCCCGCGCCGCCGTCCTGGAGGCGATCGTGAGTCCCGACCGCCGGGTGAACCGTCTCGTGACCGCCGATGCCACTGCCGCACAGCGGTTTCTCGATGACACCGTGGCGGCCGGTCACGAAGGCGTGATGGTCAAGTCGCCGTCGGCACCGTACGAGGCGGGCCGGCGAGGCGCCGGATGGCTGAAGGTCAAACCCGTACACACCCTCGACCTCGTGGTCCTCGCGGTGGAGTGGGGCTCGGGGCGACGCACCGGAAAGCTGTCCAACATCCATCTGGGTGCCCGTGACCCGGCCGGTGGCGGGTTCGTCATGCTGGGCAAGACGTTCAAGGGCATGACCGACGCCATGCTGGACTGGCAGACCGCGCGGTTCACCGAGCTTGCCGCCGATGGTCTGGATCGCTACGTGGTGCCGCTGCGGCCCGAGCAGGTCGTCGAGATCGCCTTCGACGGCGTGCAGGGGTCCAGTCGCTACCCGGGCGGGATGGCGCTGCGGTTCGCCCGGGTCGTGCGCTACCGCGACGACAAGAGCCCCGCCGAGGCCGACACCATCGACACGGTTCGCGCCCTGTACGAGCGCGGCGACCAGTAAGCCGACCAGTGGCTCAATCGAATTCTAGAGCCGCGCGAATTCTGCCTTCCCACGCTCGAATTCGGCGAGCATCCCAGCGGTCAGCGTCGGCCTGATCTCGCCGATGGAGGTCAGGTAGTCCTCGGTGCTCGACAGCCGCCCGCCCCCGTCGAGCATCTCCCGTTCGAAGGCCGCCTGCGCGCCCTTGCGTGCGGCGAACTCGATATCGGCGGGGGTGAACAGTTCGGATGCCGTGACCAACCGGTCGACGTCGACGTGGGCGTTGGCAGCGCCGAGGTAGCGCATCCAGACCGCCCTGCGGGCCGGCTGGTCCGGCGGACCGACGGGGATCACGTAGTCGAAGCGGCCGGGGCGCAGGAACGCCGAGTCCAGCGAGTGCACGGCGTTGGTGGCGCACACCAGCAGCCTGCTGTCGTGCTGGCGGAACGCGGGGATCAGCTTGAGCAGCTCGTTGGTGACACCCAGTTCGGCGGTCGTGGCTCCCGATCGCGCGGTGGCGATCTCTTCGACCTCGTCGATGAACAGCACGAGTTCGTCGAGCTCGGCCAGTTCGGCGAAGGCCTCCCGCAACGACGCCGCCAGTCCCCCGTTGCCCTTCGCCGCCAGCCGGGAGGGGAACAGCTCGACGAAGGGCCACCCCAGCCGCGACGAGATCGCCTTGGCGAAGCTGGTCTTTCCGGTTCCCGGCGGGCCGAACAGGATGACGGCCTTGGGCGGACGCACACCGTAGCGCTCGGCCACCTCCGGATGCGCCAGCGGGTCGACGATACGGCGTTCGATGATCTGCTTCTCCTGCTCCATGCCGGCCATCTCGCCCCACACGCCCGGCGGCAGGAGCCGGCCGCCGAGCTCGTCGAGCAGGTTGGCCTGGTCGAGACCCAGGTGTTCGAGCATCTCGTAGTAGACGAGCCCGTCGCGACGCACGTAGCCCGAGTTCTCCATTGCCGCCGCACCGGTCGCGCCCTCGGGCACCATCGCGCAGATCCGGCGCACACCCTGCGAGCGCAGCCGCCGCTCGAGGTCGCCCAGCAGGGCGCTGCCGATCCCACGATCGCGCCATCGGGAACCGAGAGCCACCAACAAGATCCATGCCCGCTCCCCCTGGGTCTGCGCCACCGCCATGCCGACTACTTCCTCACCGACCTCGGCCACCACCGCGGGCTGGCCGGCGCGGGCGGCGGCCATCACCTCGGCGACGGTGAACACCGGCTCGGACAAGCCGGGCCCGCGGCTCTGATCCCAGACCTGAATTGCCTGGTCCAGGTCTTCGTCGTGGTAGTCGCGCAGTCGCCACGGCGGCATGGCACACCTCCTCCGGTTCGGAGGTCGAGCCTGCCGACGTCCGCACCCGCGCGCATCCCCCAAACCGGTGGTTTCCGGGAGGGCTCCGCGGCCCGGATCTGGGCGCTCACCTCCTCCTTGTCTGCTTTTGCGCTTTCTCGGGTGGGTGGCGCCGGCGAGTGACAGTCTGGGCACAGCGTGGCATCGCAGCCTCACGGAGGGGAGAGGCACCGTGGCTTCACCAACCGCTGCCCCGTCGGACCGCATCGAGGAGACCGAGGGACGGATCACCTATGTCCGCACCGACAAGAACCTGCCGCCGGTAGCCGTCATCGACAGGTCGCCGATCACCGTCCGCCACAAGCTGATCTTCGCCGCGATCGCCGTGCTCGGAGCGCTCGCGTGGGCGATCATCGCGTTCTTCCACGGAGAGACGGTCAACGCGGTGTGGTTCGTGATCGCCGCGATCTGCACCTATGCCATCGGCTATCGGTTCTACGCGCGACTGATCGAGATGAAGATCGTCCGCCCGCGCGACGACCACGCCACGCCTGCAGAGGTTTTCGAGAACGGCACCGACTACATGCCGACCGACCGACGAGTGCTGTTCGGTCACCACTTCGCGGCCATCGCCGGGGCCGGCCCGTTGGTCGGGCCGGTGCTGGCCACCCAGATGGGTTATCTGCCGGGCACGATTTGGATCATCATCGGCGCGGTGTTGGCCGGCTGCGTGCAGGACTTCCTGGTGTTGTCGATCTCCACCCGCCGTCGCGGTCGCTCGCTGGGGCAGATGGCCCGCGACGAGCTCGGTGTGATCGGCGGCGCCGCCGCCATCGTCGGGGTGCTGGCCATCATGGTCATCCTGCTGGCGGTGCTGGCGATCGTCGTTGTCGGCGCCCTCGCCGAGAGCCCCTGGGGGGTCTTCTCCATCGCGATGACGATCCCGATCGCCGTATTCATGGGCCTGTACCTGCGATTCCTCCGTCCCGGCCGGGTGTCGGAGGTATCGCTGATCGGTGTGGCCCTGCTGCTGCTTGCCGTCGTCTCCGGCGGCTGGGTCGCCGAAACAGATTGGGGCGCAGACTGGTTCACCTTGTCCAAGGTAACATTGTCCTGGTGCATCATCGTCTACGGCCTGGCGGCGTCGGTGCTTCCGATCTGGTTCCTGTTGGCACCGCGCGACTATCTGTCGACGTTCATGAAGGTCGGCACCATCGCACTGCTGGCCATCGGCATCCTGGTGGCGCGACCGCTCATGGAGGCACCCGCGATCTCGCAGTTCGCGACCCGCGGTGACGGACCGGTGTTCGCCGGGTCGTTGTTCCCCTTCCTGTTCATCACCATTGCCTGCGGCGCACTGTCGGGCTTTCACTCCCTGATCTCCTCGGGCACCACGCCGAAGCTGCTGGAGAAGGAGAGCCAGATGCGGCTCATCGGCTATGGCGGCATGCTCACCGAGTCCTTCGTTGCGATCATGGCCCTGATCGCCGCGTCGATTCTGGACCAGCACCTGTACTTCACACTCAACGCGCCTGCGGCAGCCACCGGCGCCACCGCCGAGACGGCCGCCCAGTACGTCAACGGGCTGGGACTGTCCGGAGCACCGGCGACGGCGCAGCAGATCAACGACGCGGCGGCCGGTGTCGGAGAGCATTCGATCGTGTCCCGCACGGGCGGCGCGCCGACACTGGCCATCGGCATGGCCGAGGTGCTGTACCAGGTGTTCGGCGGTGCCGGGCTCAAGGCGTTCTGGTACCACTTCGCGATCATGTTCGAGGCGTTGTTCATCCTGACCACCGTTGACGCCGGGACGCGGGTGGCCCGGTTCATGCTGTCGGACGCACTGGGCAACCTCGGTGGGCCGTTGAGCAGGCTTCGCGATCCGAGTTGGCGGGTCGGGGCATGGGTCTGCAGCCTGATCGTCGTGGCGGCCTGGGGCTCCATTCTGCTGATGGGCGTGACCGATCCGCTCGGCGGCATCAACTCGCTGTTCCCGCTTTTCGGCATCGCCAACCAGTTGCTGGCCGCGATCGCGCTCACCGTGGTCACCGTGGTGGTGATCAAGAAGGGCATGCTGAGATGGGCGTGGATCCCGGCCGTCCCGCTGCTGTGGGACCTGGCCGTGACGCTGACCGCGTCGTGGCAGAAGATATTCTCCGGCGATCCCAGACTCGGGTACTGGACGCAGCATTCCCAGTACCGGGCGGCGCAGGATGCCGGCAAGACGGCCTTCGGCTCGGCCAAGAACGCCGATCAGCTCAGTGACGTCATCCGCAACACGTTCATCCAGGGCACGTTGTCGATCGTTTTCGCGCTGGTGGTCGTCATCGTGTTCGCCGCGGGCGTGATCATGGCGGTGCGGGCGATCGGCGGCGCAGAACAGCCCGTGGCCGAAGACGATCCGGTGCCCTCGAGAATCTTCGGCCCGTCGGGCCTGATCACCACAACAGCGGAACGGGAGGTGCAGAAGCAATGGGACGCGCTTTCCGCGTTGCACGCCAAATCCGTGGGTACATAGGCGCTTTGATGGGTGACTCACACTACCAGCGGTATGTCGAACACCGCTGCCGCACCCACCCCGGTGAGCCGATGCTCAGCGAACGCGAGTATTGGAAGATGCGTCACCGCGCCAGCGAGACCAGCGCGACGCCGCGCTGCTGCTAGTCGCACCGCCCCAGCGTCGGCCACGGTTACCACGGCCACCCCTTTGCGGCTACGCTGCGGGCTGGCATCGACGCCATACGTCCGCCCATCGTGTCAAGGAGTGGCAGATGAGCTCAACCACCGCGAGTCGGCTCGTATCGATGGACATCCGCCAGGCCGTGGCGATGGACAACCCGAAGGCAATCGAGCTGTGGCTCGACGTCGTCGAGGATCCCGTCGACCGCGCACGGCAGCTGGCCAAGCTGTCCAAGCCGGATTGGCGCGGCCTGGGCGAGGTCCTCGACCAGAACACCGGGCCGGATGTGTTCGAGGCGATCGACGATGACCTTGCCGCCAACGCTTTGCGGGCGATGGCGATGCCGACGGCCGCTCGGCTGGTGGAAACGCTGGACTCCGACCACGCAGCCGATGTCTTGCGCAAACTCGACGCGACGACCCGCGAGGCCCTGCTGACCGTCATCTCGCTGGAGCGCGCCAACGTCCTGCGCGCGCTGTTGGAGTGGCCCGAGGACTCCGCCGCGGCACACATGGTCCCCGAGACCCTCACCGTTGCACAGGGGATGAGCGCGGCCGAGGCCGTCGAAGCGGTGCGTAGCCAGGCAGCCCGGCTGCGCAGCGATTCACGCACCGGCGCCTACATCTATGTCACCGACATCGAATCCCGTCTCGCCGGGGTGGTGCCGTTCCGCAACCTGGTCCTGGCCGACGCCGATCGCCGGGTCGCGGATCTGATGAACGCCGATGTGGTCAGGGTTTCACCGGTGACCGACGTGGAACTGGCCGCCCAGACCCTGATCGACCACGACCTGCTGGCGCTGCCGGTGGTGGATGCCGACCAGCGACTGCTGGGTATCATCACCGCCGACGACGCGGCCGACATCGCCGGGGAGGAGGCCACCGAGGACGCCGAGCGCCAAGGCGGTTCGCAACCCCTGGAAGTTCCCTATCTGCGGGCATCGCCGTTTCTGCTGTGGCGCAAACGGATTGTCTGGCTGCTAGTGCTGTTCGTCGCCGAGGCCTACACCGGCACGGTGCTGCGAGCCTTCGAGGACGAACTCGAAACCGTTGTGGCGCTGGCGTTCTTCATTCCGCTGCTGATCGGGACCGGCGGCAACACCGGCACGCAGATCACCACCACGCTGGTCCGCGCGATGGCCACGGGTCAGGTGCGGTTCCGGGATGTGCCGCTGGTGCTGGCGAAAGAGCTGTCCACCGGTTCGTTGATCGCGGTGGCCATGGCAGCCGCGGCGGTGATCCGGGCGTGGACGCTGGGGGTGGGGTGGGAAGTGACGATCACGGTGTCGTTGACGGTCGCGGCGATCGTGCTGTGGTCGTCGTTCGTTGCGTCGATCCTGCCGCCGCTGCTCAAGAAGTTGCGGGTCGATCCGGCGGTCGTGTCGGCCCCGATGATCGCGACCGTCGTCGACGGGACCGGCCTGATCATCTACTTCCTGATCGCGCACCTGACACTGCCCCAGCTCGCCGGCCTGTGACGCCGACGGCCGGCCCCCTGCGCGCAGCGGGGTGGCGCCGGCTACGGGGTGTCCGGTCCGGGGGCGGGGTCGACGGTGGCCGGCGCCGACGATCCGATCGGGCCCGAAGGCGCCTGGGCGAGCCCGGGCGGCGGGGTGGCATCGGCCTTGAGGGGACGCTGGGCCAACAGCAGCCACGCGTCGCTCATCGTCACGTCCTGGGTATGCATGGCGTGCCACAGATCGCGGAGGTAACCCAGCCCGCGACCCTGCGCAGGGGCCTCGGTCGTGTCTGGCGGCAGGTTGTCCGGGCTCGACAGATGGGGCATTCCGTCCACGGGCGCTGACGGGTCTGCCGCCGCCATCTGGGTGGTGCCCTCCGCCGGGGCCGGGGTCGGCGGCACCGGGTCGGCCGGATCGGCGAGCGCGGCCGGGGCCGCCAGGAACGCCACCGAGACGCCCAGCGCAGCGAGTCCGAGGCAACCGCGGCTCCATAGCGCGCCGGCGCGCACCGCCGTCGTGGTGATCTTCACCGTCGTGTCCTCCGCAGGTCCGCAGGGCGGTGTTCACCGGCCGTGACCAGCCGGTGAACACCCTCTACCGAATCATTCACATCACGCGCCCATTTTGTTACACCCGTCACACGGGTCACCACCGTCACAGCGGTCGGCACGCCGTCCCCGCACTCGGCCGAGCCGGCCGACGGGGACAATGCAGACATGTACGCCCTGCGACCGATGCTCGCCGCCGCCGTGCTCGTCGGATGCCAGCTCGCCGCGACACCGGCGGCGGGCGCCACCCCGGACGGCACTGTGCCCCCGGTCGGCCCGCAGGCCAGTGCCGCGGGCCTGACCGACGTGCGCAGCATCGTTCCCGACGCGATCATCGACCTGCGCTACGCGACACCCGACAACTTCGTCGGCGTTCCGCTCTATCCCGCCGACGCGCGCTGCCTGGTCCACGAGTCGATGGCGCCGGGCCTGGCCACGGCCGCCGAAGCCCTGCGCGCCCAGGGCGATGTACTGGTGTTCTGGGACTGTTATCGTCCGCACGACGTCCAGGTGAGGATGTTCGACGCGGTGCCCAACCCTGCCTGGGTCGCCAAGCCGGGACCGTACGCGCGCAGCCACGAGGCCGGGCGCTCGGTGGACGTGACGATCGCCGATCGCCGGGGGCAGTTGGTGGACATGGGCACCGATTTCGACGACTTCTCGGCACGGGCCCGGGCGTATGCCACCGCCGGTGTCAGCCCACCGGCGCAGGCGAACCGCGCCCGGCTGCGCTCGGCGATGGCCAGTGGCGGCCTGGAGGTCTATTCCGGCGAGTGGTGGCACTTCGACGGCCCGGGAGCCGGGGTCCACCGCCCGATACTCGACGCACCCGTCGACTGATCGATCGTCGCCTGCGGCGCCACTAAATACGTTGAACAGCAACGATTCTCCGCTCATCGCGGCTTCTCCGGAACGATTCCCGCAGCGCGGCGCGGCGGTGGCCATGCCGCCGCCAAAGCGCTAGCGGGCACCGGCCCCACCGCGGTTTGCGCCCGGGCCGGCAACCGGCCCCATGCTGCTCGGCAAACCCCAAGAGCGGGCGGCATTTTTGCCGTTTTGCCTGCCCGACCTGCCGGCCGGCAGTACGTTGAGCAAACCCTTCGAGGCACGCAGGCAAAGGGGGTCGCCATGCGTCGTGCCATCCGTTCGGCGGTTGTCGCCATGGTGGCGATCGGCGCATCCATCGTGGTGGCCTTCACACCGGCGCCCTCGGTTGTCGTCGCCCTCGCGGCCACGGCGCTCTACATGGGCGGTACCGGCCACTCGTTGAGCGTTCCGCAGGACACCCCGGCCTACATCAGCTCCTACATCAGCAGCGCGGAAGCCAACTTCGTCGCTCCATCGGGGTTGTGCACCGGCGGCAACCCGGGCTGCGTGCCGGTGGCGGTGTACACCCCCGAACAGTTCCGGCTCGACACCGGCCTGTGGGACATGACCTTCGACGAGTCGGTGGCGGTGGGCCGGGAAAATCTCGACGCGTGCCTGCGCGGAACCCCGTGTACCGTCACCCAACCGCCATACACGACAACGGGGTCCGAGTCGCTGACGGACACGTCCTACGTGGTGTACGGGTATTCACAAAGCGCCACGATCGTGGCCTACGAGAAGAACTACCTGATCGCTCACCCGCCGATCGGAACGACCGTCAGTTTCCTGGCGACCTCGAACCCGAATCGGCCCAATGGCGGCATTCTGGAGCGTTTCGTCGGCATCTACATACCGATCATCGGCGTCACCTTCAACGGCCCGACACCGACCAACTCGCCCGAACCGACCCCCCTGACGACCGTGGATGTGACCCAGCAATACGATCCCGTCGCGGACTTCCCGACCAATCCGCTCAACCTGCTGGCCGACCTGAATGTCGGGTTGGGTTTCCTCTACGTACCCCCCGAGGATGCATACTTCGACGCGGGCACCCCGCAGCTGCAGGGCCAGTATCAGGACACGACGTACTATCTCATTCCCTCGAAGACCCTCCCGCTGCTGATGCCGCTCGAGCAGATCCCGATCATCGGGCCGCCACTCGCGCAGACTCTCGATCCACCGCTTCGGGTGCTCGTCGAAGCCGGCTACGACCGCACGATCAATCCGGGCCAACCCACGGCAGCGAGGTTTCTGTACTCCCCCAACCCGATCAACACGGCCATCAACTTCCTCGTGGCGATCCCCACCGGGTGGGACAACGGAATCGCCTACATCACCGGCAATCCCGCAAACCGGCCGTTCCACACGACACCGCAGCCCACCTACGGGGTCGGCGGTCCACCGGTCTACACCGGCGCGATCGACCCGTACGGGCCACCTACGCCCTCTCTCGCGACACCACCATCGGCACGGCAGCCGTCGCCGCCGGCGGAGACAGCGGCGGCCGGCACGGGCCGATCGGCGCGCAAACCCACCGTCGACGAGCCCACCCCGGCTTCGGCCTCCGTTTCTCCCAAGCCGATTCGGCAGCCGACTCGACCCAAGATCCGCCCCAGCCTTCGTTTCCAGCCGAACACCACGGGCGCGGTCCACCGGTTCGACGATCGTCCGCTACGGGCACTGGCCCATGGCCACCTCAGCGCCCCGCGGGCACCTGCCACGGGCTCCCCGGCCGGCTCAACGAGGGCGCACGACGCGACCGGCGGCACCGGCAGGGTGGCTGCCCAGCACCGCCGGTAGTTACCTCAGCGCCGCGGGGCCGAACCCCTGCCCTCTGAGACGGCTCCGGCCAGGAAGGGAACGACCAGGTCGGCGAATTCCTTCGGGCACTCGATCTGCGGCATGTGCCCGATATCGGCGAACAGATGCGTCTCGGCGTGCGGGAACACCCGCCGCGCTTCGGCGAGGTGATGCGCGGGCAGGACACGATCGCGATCGCCCCACATCACCAGCGTGGGACGCCGGTGCGGGGCGACGGCGCCGGCCAGCTGCCGTCGCCATTCCGGCTTCACACCGCGGGTGGTTCCCAGTTCGACCGCAGTCTCTCGTAGAACGGCACCGGCGTGGGGTTGTTGCCCAACGGCCAGTGCATGGTCGATACGTTCCTTGGTGGCCACCGACCTGTCCGCGTAGATCGTGCGCTCGAACATCCGGGCGCTCATCCGGGTGGTGCGCCGGGTGCTGAGTGCGCCGATCACGGGCACGGCCAGCATGCGCAGCAGCGGGGTGACCTCGCGTCCGAAGCCCGCGCTGTTGACCAGCACCAGGCTCGCGACCCGCTCGGGCTGCAGGGCCAGCAGCTGAACGGCGATGGCCCCGCCGAGGGAGTTGCCGACGATGTGCAGCGGCCGGGCCTCGCCCACCGCGTCGACCGCCGCCGCGACACCGCGTGCGAAGCCCGGCAGGGTGATGGCCTCGCGGGGCCGGTCGGAGAATCCGAAGCCGGGCACGTCAACGGCGATCACCCGGTGGGACCGGGCCAGCAGCTCGTACTGCGGAGCCCAGTCCTCCATGCTGCGGCCGATGCCGTGCAGCAGCAGCACCGGCGGGTTGTCCGGGGCGCCGTCGAGGCGAACCCGGGTTCGCCGCCCGTCCACCTCGACGAAGTGGGGCCGGCTCATGCCCTGGCCAGGCCCGGCGCCGACGTCGAGCGCGCGGCCGTGCCGAACCGCAGGGCGGGGTCCTCGACCGGCCCCTTGCGCAGTCGGGCATGGTCGGCGCTGTAATCCATCTCCACGTTCCACGGTCCCCGCGACCCCTGCTGTGGGAACAGCTCGACGGAACGCAGGATGTATCCCGCCGGGAAGTCCAGCAGCGGACGCTTGCTCATCGTCGGATCGTCGACAACCGGTTGGACGGTGGTGTATCCGTGCCGGTCCATGTAGGCCAGCAGGCGGCACAGGTGTTCGCAGACCAGGTCGACCTTCAGCGTCCACGACGAGTTCGTGTAGCCGATGGCGAAGGCGAAGTTCGGCACGCCGGACAGCATCATGCTCTTGTAGGCCAGGCGGTCGTGCAGGTTCACCGGCGCCCCGTCGACCGAGAGCTGCATTCCGCCGAAGGCGAGCAGCTTGAGCCCGGTGGCGGTCACGATGATGTCGGCCTCGAGTTCCCGGCCGGATTCCAGCAGGATCCCGTTTTCGGTGAATCGCGCGATTCGGTCGGTGACCACCGACGCCGTGCCCTTCGAGATCGCCCTGAACAGGTCACCGTCCGGCACCGCGCACAGCCGCTGGTCCCACGGTTCGTATGTCGGGTTGAAATGGGTGTCGACGGCGTAGCCCGCCGGCAGCGCACGGGCGTTGAGGGCGCGGATGATGCGGCGTACCAGCTTCGGGTGGCGCTGGCTGGTGCCGTAGATGAGCCGCTGCCGACCGATGTTGAACCGGCGGGTGATCCGGTAGGCGAGCTTGGCGGGTAGGGCCCGCCGCAGGGTGTTGGCGATCGGGTCCTTGCGCGGCAGGGGCATGACATAGGACGGCGAACGCTGCAGCATCGTGATGTGCGCGGTGTCGTCGGCCATCGCGGGGATGAGGGTGACCGCCGTCGCGCCGCTGCCGATGACGACGACCTTCTTGCCGGCGTAGTCGAGATCCTCCGGCCATTCCTGCGGGTGCACGATCACACCCGTGAAGTCCTCTTCGCCCTCGAAGTGTGGCCGGTGCCCGCCGGCGTAGTCGTAGTAGCCGGCGGCGGAGAACAGCACGTCGCAGGTGACCTCGAACTGCTTGCCGTCGCGTTCCAGCGTCACCGTCCACTGGGCGGTCTGCGAGCAGAAATCGGCTCGCAACACCTTGTGGCGCAGGTGGATTCGCCGGGCCAGATCGTCCTCGTCGACCACCTCGTGCAGGTAGTCGAGGATCTCGTGAGCGTCGGCGATCGCGTTGTCGCTGGTCCACGGCTTGAATTCGTAGCCGAAGGTGTGCAGGTCGGAGTCCGACCGGATGCCCGGGTAGCGGAACAGGTCCCAGGTGCCGCCCACCGCGTCACGGCTGTCGACGATGGCGAACGTCTTGCCCGGCTGCTTGGTGGCCAGATGGTGGCCCATGCCGATGCCGGAGATTCCGGCGCCGACGATCAGCACATCCACGTGGCCGCTCAGCGGCCTCGCGGGACGGATCTGGGTGAGCGAGGTGACGGTCATCGGCGCCTCCCGGGCAGGCCTACAAACTATAACGCGACTAATGTTATAGTTTTACGGACGGCTGTCAAGGCCCTCTCCAGGCCCTCTACGGGGCGTCTTGATGGCGGTCCCCGCTCGACTCGACGGAAAGGAGGCCCGACGATGACCGCACCGGTCCAGCGTCGAGAGCCCGTACAGGCGCGAAGTCGACGGACCGTGACCCGGATCCTGGATGCCGCCGCGGCGATCGCCGACGAGCACGGCGTCGACGCCGCCACCACGCGCACCATCGCCGATCGCGCCGGGGTCTCCTACCCCTCGCTCTATCGCTTCTTCTCCGATCGCGACGCGGTGTTCGACGAGCTGATGGAGCGGCACTGCGCCGAGATCGACGCCCGCTGCGTGGCCGCCGAACAGACGTGGCAGATCCGCTCGGTGGCCGAGCTGCTGAACAACGAGATCGGCCTGCACGTCGCGTACTACCGAGAACACCCGAGCGCCGCGCGGATGTGGATGGGCGGGCGGACCTCGCCGGCCGTCACCAGACATGTCCACGCCCGCATGCAGACGCTCGCCGGCCGGCTGCACAACATCCTGGTCGAGGCCGGCCTCATTCCCGCCGACACCGATCCGCGCAACATGCTCGTCGCCGTCGAGATGGCCGATCGCGCCCTCGAGCTGTCCTACCGGGACAACAACGACTTCGACGAGGCGCTCCTGGACATCGGGCGCCAGGCGCTGATCGCCTTCGGGGAGAGCCTGTCAGGCCGCTGAAGTCCGCGATCGGTGACCTTGTGACCTTGTGCCCTTGGGCGAGGCAGCCCCGGCGACGACACTCGCTGCATGTGGGCAGCGTCGTCCGTGGGGTTCTCCGTCTGGCGGAAGATCGCCATGTCCACCTGGCAGCCCAGGACGGACCCGATCATCTGGGCGACCCTGGATGTCGACGCCGGCCGGCTGGTGGACTACATCGAAGACGTCCGCGCCGCCACCGGCCAACACGTCACCGCGATGGACTTGGTCGGCAGGGCCTCGGCGAAGGTGTTCCAGGCGCTGCCCGGCCTCAACGGCCGTGTCGTGCTCGGAAGCTTCCTGCCGTCGCCGACGATCGACTGCTTCTTCGTGGTCTCGCTGCGGACCGACCCGGTGACCGGCGCCGCGGCCGCCAGCACCGATCTTTCCGGGGCCGTCGTGCGGCGAGTCGATGAGAAACCGCCCTGGGTGATCGCCAAGGAGATCGCCGAGCGCGCAAGCCGGATCCGCCATGACGAAGACCCACAGTTCAAGCAGGCCAAGACGATCGCCAAAGCGCTGCCGCCGGTTCTGCTTCGCCCGGTGGTCGACGCCATCGCCTTCGTTACCGAAAGCCTGCAGCTGTCACTGCCGTTGCTCGGGATGGAAGCGCGCCCGTACGGATCGGTGCTGATCAGCAACATCGGTACCTACGGGCTGGATTCGGCCGCCGCACCATGGCCGACGTTCTGTCATGTACCGATCGGGATCCTGATGGGCGCGGTAGCCGACAAGGTGGTGGCCCGCGACGGGCAACCCGTGGTCCGTCCGATGCTTCCCCTGACGATCGGCCTCGATCACCGGTTCGTCGACGGCTATCAGGCAGCGACGATGTCCCGGGTCTTTCGCGAGTACCTGTCCGATCCGGCCTCGTTCGACCCCGTCCCGACACCACCGCCGTCCAAGCGCTCCACCGCGAGGACGCAGAAGGCCGGCCGCTGAGGCTCGATCCCAGTGTCAGGCCGGGTCGGCGCCCATCGCGGCCGTGACCGCCTGGGCGATGAGTTTGACCGCATCGTTTCTGCTCAGTGAGCCCATCATCTGGGCCATGGCGCCCACTTCGTCGCCGACGAAGTGGGTCGGGCCGTTGGCGAGGTTCTCGAACGCCGCGGCGATGACGTCGTCGACCGGCACCGCCCCGGTGGCGGGGGTGTCTTCGGAGGGGATCTGGCCCCGGCTGTGCTCGAGGCGGCGCAGTGCCGGGGTATCGGTCTTGCCCAGGATGAGCCCGAGCACATCGACCCCGCGGTCGTGGAGTTCGGACCACAGCGCCTCGGCGAACACCATGTCGAACGCCTTCGTCGCACCGTAGGCCACCATGTTCGGCCCACCGGCCAGCCCGGCGCCCGAACCGAAGATGACGATCCCGCCGCTGCCCCGCCGCACCATCGGGGCGGCGAAGTGGTGGCACAGCTGGACGGGAACAACGCAGTTGCGCTGCACCATCGCCTCGGCGGCCTCGACCGGGTTGGCCAGAAACGGCCTGAAATCGGGATCAGCACCGGCGCAGTAGACGAGGAAGCCGATATCGAGATCGCCGGTCGCCTCGAAAATACGCGCCGAGGCCCCCGGTAGGGCCAGATCTACGGCCAGCGTGCGGGTTTGGGCTCCAGTGCGTTCGGCGATGCCTGCGGCGACCTGGTCGAGCACGTCCTGGCGGCGGGCAAGCAGGACAACATTGACACCGCGCTGCGCGAGCCCTTCGGCGAAGACGGCGCCCACACCGTCGGACGCGCCCGCGACCAGTGCCCACGGTCCGTATCTGTCAGCGAATGAGGCCACTGGTCACTTCCCGACTGTCGTCACGAGCACCGGCGTGAACTGCCGGCGGGCGATGCGCCAACCTTCGGGGGTGCGGACGATCTCATCGTCGTAGAACCCGTTCGCGTTCACCCCGGTTTGGTTGTCGGCGGCCATGATCAGCCCGTTGACATAGCAGCGGGCCTGTGCCCGGTCGCCGTCGAGTTCGATCACCCGGTTGGTGATGCGGTGCATCGTGTGCCCGGCGGCCGCGTGCGCCTGCTGCATGAACTCGGTGACGGCGTCCATACCCCGCCACCGGCCGATCTCGCCGTAGTCGAGTTCGCAGTCGGTGGTGAACACGGTGCGGAACAATGGCCAGTCGCGCCGGTCGATACCGGTGGCGTAGCGCACCAGCAGTTCGGCGATGTCCTGGCGGTCCGCTCGGCTGTCAGTCACGCGATGTCTCCGTTCGGGTGGACGATGATCCGCGTCCCGTCGACGCCGCCACACGCACGAGGCTCGAACCTCCCAGACTATTCTGCTCTCGATTATTCGAGATAGACTCTCGGATACTTTGTGAACTGTAGGAGCGCAGCCGGACAGGAGTCAAGCAATAGCCGCATCGAACTCACCCCCGACGACGCGCGCGCTCGACGTGATCGAGCTGCTGTCCCACTCCACGGACGGCGGAGTACGGTTCTCCGACGTGGTGGCAGAGCTGGGGCTGACCCAGGCGACCGCTCACGCGATCCTCACCACGTTGTGCGACCGGGGGTGGGCCAGCCGCGATCCCATCACCAAGTCGTTCACGCTGGGCCCCGCGTTCACCGCGGTCGCCGCACGTGCCGATGCGGCACGACCGCTGGTCCATGCGGCACGAGAGGCGTCCCGCAACCTGTCACGCGACGTGGGATACCCCGCCTCCGTCGTCGAGCGGGCCGGCGACTCGGTGGTGATCACAGCCTTCGAAACCGTCGACGAGGCGATGCCGTCGGCAACGCCCGGCGAACGGTTGCCCTATGCGCCACCGTTCGGGATCGCCTTCGCCGCCTGGGATTCCGAAGCCGAACAGCGGGTGTGGATGCAGCGCAGCGGGATCATCAACGCCGACCTGACCCGGCGGCTGCGTGACGTCCTGACCCGCACCCGTCGGCGGGGATACGACATCGACTGGACCACACCGGCTTTGGCGCAGGCCATGCAAGCCCTCAGCAAGCTGCACACCGACGAACTCCCCGGCCAGATCCGCACGATCATGGACCAGCTGTTGGTCGAATGCGCCACCGTCGGGTTGATATCCGACGATCAGGGCTCCCACCGGGGCCAGCCGATCGCGACCATATCCGCACCGGTCTTCGATGATCGGTCCCGGGTCGCACTGATCGTGGGCGTCCATCCGCTGCGCATCCTCACGGAGCGCCAAATCGCCTCCATCGGGCGGCGTTTGACCAGCGTCACCACGGCGCTCAGCGTCGCCCGCCGGTCATGAGTAGTCGCGACACCGCTGTGCAGGGCGGCATTGACTGCCGGCCGGGTGGGTCAGGCCTCCGCGACCTCGGACCCCCCGTTGCGGTGGCGCGTCGCGCCCCACAACCCGACGCCGATGCCCACCAGCGCGCCGCCGAGGCCGATGATCTGCTGGCCACGCGTGAGATCGCGATGGACGCTCAGGCCGCCCAACAGATCGGCCCCGTCTGCCCCCGCGGATGCCAGGAACCAGCCGCGGGTGCCCTTACCGCGCAGCCCGGCCGAGAACAGTAGGCCGCCGATCAGAGCATCGCGGTAGCCCATCGAACGCAGGAGCAACTGCGCCGAGGGGCCCGGCTCGTCGGACCCACCCCAGAGCCGGTTCGCACGCAGGGGGTCGACGAGGAACGAGATTCCGGAGGCCAGGCGAATACTTCCCGCGGCGAGCGCGGCACCGTCGATCGTCATGGTTGGCAGCCTAGGGAACTTCTCGAATCGGCGGGTGCAGTTGGCCAGCTCCCCACCGCGGACCCGGCCGTGCCCCACTCGGCTCTGATCTGCGGCTGTGCGCAGCGACGTCGACACCGTCGGAGCACACCGAGTCGGTGAATCCCACCACCGACCCCGGTGCGGCGGTGCGGGAAAGATCGCTATTCCTGCGAAGAATCGTCGTCGGCGAAGGCATCCACTGCGGCGGCGATGCGATCACAGGCGTCGACACACACGGCTTCGCCATGCCCGAAGCCGGCGATCTGCGCGCCCACGGCGGCGAGGCCGGCCAACGATCGGCTCGCGCTCTGCCGATCGACGTTGAACACACCGAGGATCACCTGGCCGTTGAACTCGGCCACCGCGTCACCGGTCAACACCGTGTCGGCAGCAGGCAGATACACGGCGATGCTGCCCGGAGTGTGCCCCGGCACCTCCACAACACGCGCTCCGCCGGCAAAATCCACGATGTCCCCGTCGTGAACCACACGGTCGACACGGCACGGCGGCGCGTGCGGCGGCTCTCCGGTCGCTGCGTGGATCGCTCCCTCCCTCTTGGTCAATCGTGGAAGGGGGCCCGCCGCGACACCACGCACGTACGCTGCGTCGGCGGCACCGGCCACGACTTCGATCGACGACCAGCCGGCGATTTCTGCGGCCGCGCCAGCGTGGTCCTCGTGAAAATGCGTCAGGACAACGCGGTCGACGTCGGTGCGTCGCCTACCCAATACGGCCAACGCCTCCGCGATCAACCCGGCACTGTCCGGCCAGCCGGTATCGACCAGCGTCACACCACGGTCGTCAACCCACAGATAGCAGTTCAACAGGTGCGCCCGCCCGCCGGGGATCCGCAGCCGATACAGCGATGGGGCCAACTGCAGGAGATCGGGAGAGGCCATGCGTTGGACCATAATTGGTTCACTGCGATCATCCGGACCCAGCATCACCGTAGCGTTCGATGCGTTGCTCGATGGCCTGCGCAGTGGCGCGCACCCGCCGGCCCAGCGCGCGAATGGCCGGACCGGTCAGGGTGGTGAAGGCCGCGGCCATCACGACCAGCACCACCGACCCGTCGGCGTCGCGTACCGGCGCAGACACCGTGGCAACACTGTGCGTCGTGCCGCCGGCGAGCTCCTCGTCGAGGATGTCGATGGCCGCGAGATTGGCATAGGCGCCGGCAAGTTGCGTGGTGATCTCGTCGACCTCACCCTCGGCGCTCAGTGCCCGCAGCGCGGAATAGACCCGCACGTACTCGCGGGTGAGCCGTTCGACCACGAAGCCGCGCTGCCGGATCTCGGCGAGCACGGCGCTCATTCGATCCCGGAAATCGCGACTCGGCGTTCCGATTGCCTGCAACCACCGCTCCTGGACCTCGGCGCTCGCCCAGGCCACGTAGTCGCGGCCGATCGGTGCGACGAACGGGATTCGCATTCCGGTTGAGATCCGCGGCCCCCGAAGGTGCTCGCCGACGGTGTCGATGACCACGATCGTCGAGCCCTCACGACGGGCCAGCGACACCTGCATGCCGGTCGCATGAGCCAGCTGGTGCAGATCCACCCGGTGCAGCTGCCCAGCGGTCGGCCTGGCCAGCGCGGCGATCGCGGGTCCCCACGAGTAGCGGCCGGTCGCCGGATCCCTGATCGCCCACTCGCGTGCCGCCAGCGTCGTCAAGATCACATGCGCCGTGGCCCGGCTGATACCAAGCCGGCGACAGATCTCGGCCAGCGAGAACTGCGTGGCCGGTTCGCGGCCGAGCAGCTCCAGTACGGCGATCACCCGCTCGGTCGGCGGCGACAGCCCTTGACGTGGGGCAGGGGGTGGGTCTACTTTTTCCGCCACAATATCGAACGATATGTCGATATTTCGACATCAGCAAGTCTCGTGGAGGCGCGATGACAGCACTGACGAGCTTCGACGTCGACAAGACTTCGTGGCACGCGGGCGAGGAGCGCCACGTCATGCCGTCGACATGGCGGGCCTTCGCGATCTGGACGGCGGTGTTCTGGGGCGCGACCGGCGTCTTCGCGGCGCTGTTCTATGTGGGCGTGCTCGACTTCCCGACCAGCGCCAAAGCGTCCCTGTACGGGATCAGCATCTGGCTGAACGGATGGATCATTCCGCTACTGCTCCCCGGGGCACGCATGCGACCACGGTTGCAGGTCTTTCACGAGTGCCTCGTGCTGTGGGTGGTGTCCTACGTGATGACGAATCTGCTCTGGGAGATCCCATGGGTGATTTTCTCGCCGTTCGTCTTCCATGACCTGCACACGCTGAACGACATCGCCGCCTACACGCCGTGGATGCGCGAGAACGTCCTGCATATGTACTGGTGGGACCTCGCCTCGTTCGGCTCGGTCGATCTGCGCGCCGTCAACCACAACTCGACGTTCTTCACCCTCGAGATGTACGCCCTCGTCAACCTCGCCGGGTCGGTCGCATTCTGGCGGCTGAACAAGAAGCGTTCCAGGTTGCGCTATCTGATCCCGGTGCTGGGCGCCGGCGAACCGGTTGTGGCGACCTTCATCTTCTCGTTCAGTGAGGTCTTCGCGGGCTTCCCGAACATGGCCGGCGGTGTCGCCGATACCTTGCTGGCGCTGCTGTGGACGCAGTACCAGTACTTCGTGTTCCCGCTGATCTTCGGGTACCTGGGCTGCAAGCTGTTGTACGAGGACTGGCGCCACGGGGGCTTCGGCTGAGCGGCGAAATGCCGGCCGCCGGCTGGATCGCGGCCTGGTCACCGCATCGGCGCAGATTCGAATGCTTTTGTACCGGTTTGGCTTTCGGTTCGCCCGCGCACCGCCGAGTTACCGGTTGACGCACAAGATCACACCGAGAGACGCACAACGACCGGCCACTCGCGCGACCTGGCCGGTCCGCGCCGGCCGGGCCAAAGCTAACGGCGCTCTGGCAGATATTCTTAGTGACGTATTACCGCTATGGGCTTGCCGTCTTAATCTTGGGCCCTACCTTGAAGCTCATGTTGCTCGACGTTCGATGGCTTCGGTTCCTGCTGAAGCGGCCCGCGCACAAGTAGGCCGCCGGCGCGAGCCGTCGTGGCCGCATTCACCGACAATGTCGGTCGGCCTGTCTCGAACGTCTCCGGGCCCGACGTGTTCCCCGCAAGGACGTTGTCGAGGGTTCGCAAGGGGTGCCCGGCCGGCAGCGGCTCGGTATCGAAGACGTCGAGGGCCGCTGCGCCGATGGTCCGCGACCTCAGCGCCCCGACCAACGCCGCCTCGTCGACGATCGGTCCTCCAGAAGTGTTGACCAGCAGCGTCGTTGGTTTCATCGTCGCGAGCTCGCCCGGACCCACCAGGCCGGCGGAGCGCTCACTGAGTTTCATGTGGATGCCGCGCTCCTCGGCAGCGGCCATATCGATGGATGCGTTGAACGGGCCGGTCGAAGCGATCATCTTCAGCCGCGGGAGACGTTCGATGATGTCGCGCAGCAACGGTGTTCGTTCTCGCATCACGAAGATCACGTCGAAGGGGGCCAGGCGAGTGACGACCTCGTCGGGATCGGACACGTGATCGTTGAACACCGTGATGTCGGCGCGGTGGGCCACGGCGGACCAGTCCGCCATCTCCATGGCGACGCTCTGGTAGTCATCGAGAATCGCCACCTGCGCCCGTGTCATCGCCATGACGTGAGCTGCTCGATGAACTCATCCGCCTCGTGCAGGACTCCCCCGCAGGTGGCGAGGCCGTTCCGGTACTCGATCAACACGACGGCGGTGGTCTTCGGGTCAATGCTCACGACCGCAGGCTAGCTCCTGATGTTGACCTCCGGCAGGCGGAAGGCCTGCTTGCAGAGGCTGCTGCGGCGCTCGGGCCGCCGCTACGTGTGGTGATGCATGCCACGGAATTCGGAATCGGCCCCAGGGACAGGGTAGGTTCTTGCGCGGCAGCATGTGCTACCCGCTTTCGCAGACGCTCTGTTTGTCGGGTTTTCCGCATGAATGTGCGCCGCCGCATCTGCCGTCCGACACCGCCGCACCATCGTAGGTATGCGTGCGGACACCGTTGTGCCGCAATGTGAATGGAGTGTTTTGACTACGAGTCGCGAGGTTCCGATGCCCTCCGGGGTCCGGCAGGCCGGCGATCCCAGCACCTCGGTTCTGGCCGCGTTGCGCTCCCCGCGCCGGCTCAGAACCGAAGTCCTGGCGGGCCTCGTGGTGGCGCTGGCCCTCATTCCAGAGGCGATCTCCTTCTCGATCATCGCCGGCGTGGACCCGCGGGTGGGGCTTTTCGCCTCGTTCACGATGGCGGTCACCATTGCCTTCGCGGGTGGACGCCCGGCCATGATCTCGGCCGCGACGGGATCGGTCGCTCTGGTCATCGCGCCGTTGGCCCGCCAGTACGGTATGGACTACTTCGTCGCCGCGGTGCTGTTGGCGGGTGCGCTGCAGATCCTGCTCAGCATCGTCGGGGTGGCGCGGTTGATGCGCTTCGTCCCGCGAAGCGTCATGGTCGGCTTCGTCAACGCGCTGGCGATCCTGATCTTCACCTCCCAGCTGCCCCACCTGCTCGGAGTGCCGGTGCTGGTGTATCCGTGTGTGGCGGTCGGTTTGCTGATGATGGTCTTCCTGCCGAAGATCACCACTGCCGTTCCAGCACCGCTGGTGGCCATCGTGGTGCTCACCGTGGTGGTGGTCGCCTTCAACATCGACATCCCCGATGTCGGCGACGAGGGCGAACTCCCGTCGAGCCTGCCCTCCCTGTTCGTGCCGCACGTGCCGCTGACATTGGAGACGCTGCGGATCGTGGGGCCCTATGCGCTGGCGATGGCGCTGGTGGGGCTACTGGAATCGCTGATGACCGCCAAGCTGGTGGACGACATCACCGACACCCATTCCGACAAGACCCGCGAGGGCTGGGGGCAGGGCCTGGCCAATCTGGTCAGCGGTTTCTTCGGCGGGATGGGCGGCTGCGCCATGATCGGCCAGACCATGATTAACGTCAAAGTGTCGGGAGCGCGGACGCGCATTTCGACGTTCCTGGCCGGCACATTTCTGCTCGCCCTGATCGTCGGACTGGGCGATATCGTCGGGTTGATCCCGATGGCGGCGCTGGTGGCCGTGATGATCATGGTGTCGGTCAGCACGATGGACTGGCACAGCATCAGCCCGGCCACGCTACGGCGGATGCCGCGCAGCGAGACGCTGGTCATGCTCGCGACCGTCGCGGTCACCGTGATCAGCCACAACCTGGCCTATGGGGTGATCGTCGGCTCGTTGGCGGCCATGGTGCTCTTCGCCCGGCGGGTGGCCCACTTCATGACGGTGCAGAAGGTCGTCGACCCCGGTGCCGATGGGGCGCAGCGGGTCGTCTACCGCGTCTCCGGTGAGCTGTTCTTCGCCTCCAGCAATGACCTGGTGTACCAGTTCGACTACACCGGCGACCCCCGCGAGGTGGTGATCGATGTGACCGACTCGCACATCTGGGATGCCTCGACCGTCGCCGCGCTGGACGCGATCACCACCAAGTACCGCGCCAAGGGAAAGCACGTCGACATCGTGGGATTGAACCAGGATTCGGCCGAACGCCACGACCGGCTCTCGGGCCGGCTCGGCGCCGCCCACTAGCGGCCACTAGCGATCGGAGCAAGAGCCGACCAGACCACAGCGTCGCCGCAGGGGCACTGGCGCCCGACAGGCGTTTGCTGGTATCCATAGAACGGCAGGTCTGAAGGGGGTTGCTTTGTCGCTTCACGTCAATATCGAGGACCTGGTCGCCGCCGGCGTCGCGGTCACCGGCCACGGCGAGGACGTGGCGACCAGGCACGCGTCGGCCGACAGCCGGATCGACGGCGCCCAGGCCGGATGGCAGGGGCTGTCCGCGGCGGCGATGACCGCTCGATCGCAGGGGTGGCTGGCCACCACCGCTGCGCTGCTTTCCCGGCTGAGCGATCATGCCCAGGGGTTACACACCAGCGCTGAGGGGTTCGCCGAGATGGAGCAGCACAGCAGCCAGGCGTTGGCGGCCCCGGCGCAGGCCGCCGACGCGATCGCCGGTGAGACGGCCCGTTGAGTCGCCGTGGCCCTGACGGTCGCCGACATCGAGCGCTGGAACGCCGGTGACGTGCGCGAGGTGTTCCACGCCGCCACCGGCCGCGCCCAGGCCGCCTTCGATGCCGCCGACGGTCTGGCCAGTCTGCCGGCCTTCGCCAGTTGGGGTGGCGAAGCTGCCGAGGCAGCCAAAGAGGCGATCGGCCAAACCCGCCGGGACCTCGACGCACACGGCAACGAGGCGCTCGTCGTGGCCAACGCGGCGCGCAGTGCCGCAGACAACATCGAGCGCATCAAGTCAGAACTGGCGACGCTGAAGGCCGACGCCGAAGCGCTGGACATGGAGATCGACCCCGTCTCGAACACTGTTGTGGCGGGGCCGAGGTTCCGCGGAAACGCCATGGCGCTGCTGCTCAAGCAGGAGCAGCTGCAGGCCAGGTTGGACACGATTGTCGCCGAGGCCAACCTGGTCGATGCGGCGCTGGCCAACGCCATCAACATGGCCGACGGCACGACACCGATTCCGCCGTCACTGCACGCCAACGATCCCGAGGTTCAGCAGGCACTCAGCAAGCCACTGCCCGAGGACCCCAAGGAATTCGCCGACCTGTGGGACACGCTGTCCAAAGCGGACAAAGACCTGCTCTACAGCCGCGACCACAACATCGGCAACCATCCGGGAACGCCGGCCGGCGATGCCGAGCATCCCGGGAGCGACTACTACAACCAGCTCCATCTGCCCGGCCTGCTGGCCGAAGCCCGAGCAGCCCAGACCCAAGCCGAGGCGCTGAGGGCACAGCACCCGGATTGGGCTGGCGGGCAGCATCTGCCCAACCCCCGAGACGCCCGCGCCCGCAACACCTACCGGGCCTGGAAGGCGAGATACGACGAAGCGCTCACCGCGGCGAAATACCTGCCCGACCTTGAGAAAGTCGACGAGGCTGTGACCGGGCATCCCGATCGCACGCTGATGCTGCTCGACACCGAGAGCGGCCGCCAGGCCAGAGCCGCCATCGCCGTCGGCGACCCGGATACCGCCACGCACGTCGCGGTCACCACACCCGGTCTCAACACCACCGTCCGCGAGGCGATCGGCGGGATGGCCGACGAGGCGACAAACGTCCAGCAGGAGGCGGTCCACCAGCTTGACCTGGCCGGGCGCGGCAACGAGCCGGTGGCTGCGATCGCCTGGATCGGCTACGACCCGCCGCAGGTCGCCGGAACCCACGAGCTCGGTGCGGCGCTCTCGGGTGGCTACGAGGTGAGTCACGACGATGTCGCCCAAGCCGGTGCCCACGATCTGGCCCGGTTCTACGACGGCATCACCGCCGCCCACCACGGCCCGTTGGACCTCACCGCGATCGGGCACTCCTACGGGTCACTGACCACCGGACTCGCCCTGCAGGAACCCGGAGATCACGGTGTCGACAACGCCCTGTTCTACGGTTCGCCCGGCATCGAGGCCACCACCCCGCAGCAGCTGGGACTGCAGCCCGGCCGCGTCTTCACCATGGAAACCCCCGACGACCCGATCCAGTGGGTCTACGACGGGCCGCCGATCGCGCATGCGGCGGCGCCCTTGCTGCCGCCCCCGCTCAACAATCTCGCAGAATCCGCCCTGCAAACCGCGGATCTGACCGGCGCAGGCCACTTCGGGCCCAATCCCGCGGCCAATCCGAACTTCACCCACCTGGAAACCGGGACGGTCACCCTCCCCGATGGGCACACCCTGCAGGGCGCCAGCGGCCACAGCCAATACCCACGATGGGACACCGCCAACAATCAGCTCTACACCACCGGATACAACATCGCCGCCGTCATCGCCGGCACGACACCGATTCCACAGAAGTGAGCACAACGCCTATGCCACTGCAACGAACCGCCCTACCACCGCGAATCAGCGCGGCCGCGTGCGCGGCGGCGATCACGCTGGGAGCCACAGGATGTCACATGAATAGCCCCTATCGACCCACCGATCCAAGCCACGCCAGCCAGGCCGCGACAGCCCTGCACTCCCTGCCGGCACTGGAAGATACTCAGGCCCAACTGACCTCGACGATCGAACACGTCGGACAACAGATATCGGCCATCGCACCGAACGTGCGCTTCGCCTGGCGCCGCGAGTCCCACAGCGTCGGCTGCAACCCGCCCTACGAACAATCGGAGGGCCGGGCGATCCTGATGCCCAGCTATGTCTCCGATGTCCCTATTCCGGAACAGAATTGGCAACAGGCATACGACATCGCCGCGCAAGCCGCCGGCACACTGGACGCCACGGCCGTCACCGTATTTCAGGACGAACCCGACTTCCACGATGTCCAGTTCTCCAGCAGCACCGGCACCACACTGCGCCTGGGATCGCAAAAGGCCGCTCTCATCACGGGCAGCACCGGATGTCGGCTACCCGCCAACAAGCACTGAGGCCGTACAGCGGCGCGACCGAAGATTGGGGGCTCAATCCGCAACAGGCGGTATCGACGGTGGACTTCGGCGCCGCCAATTCGCCGGAGACCAGGGTCGGGGGCGAGCACCCGAACATCGACACCTCCGACAACGGCGACCACGACCCCGTGGTACTGGGGCTACGCGCACTGGGCCACCAGGTCGACCTGGCCCCGCAAGTCAGTGGGCTGTCGGCGATCCTGCGGGGCCCCTCGGGCTGGGTCGGGGGAGCCGATCCGCGGCGGGAGGGTCTGGTCATGGGTCAGCAGTTGCCCGCTGAGGAGGCCGTGCTGGACCACCTCGCCGAGCGGTGACCGTGTGCACGGCGAGCACCGGATGGCCCGAGAACTCCGTGCTCGGCGCCCGACGTTGGTATCGTGTTTGCTGCGCCTGGCGCGCGGTACGGACTTCGCTACGAGATCCATGCGGAGTACGCAGTGGGAGGGTATGGGGACACGGTGGATAGGCGCCGACAACCGCCGCGTGTGATGCCATGGATTGCGGCACCGGCCGCCTTGGGCATCGCCTTGACATTGCTGCTGGTCTTCAAATGGGGCGGCGAGGGCACCGTCCGCGTCATCGACAACCTGACCTTGCTGATCTTGTCGGTATACGCGACAGGCTGTGCGGCATCGGCCGCCCGATCCGCTCATGGCCGCAGCCGCAGAGCATGGATGACCATGGTGGTGGCACTGGGAGCCTGGGCCACCGGGAATGTGGTCTGGACGTATAACGTGCTCGCCCTGCAGCGCGCCCCGTTCCCGTCCCCGGCCAACTTCTGCTATCTGGCGTTCCCTTTGCTGGCTGCCCTGGCGATGGTTCAGTTGCGGACCGGACCGACGCGGCGGTCTCGGCTGCGCCTCGTGCTCGACGGTGTGACGGTCGCGCTGTGCTTGTCCCTGCTGACGTGGGTGCTGGCCTTACACGAGGTGTACAACAGTTATCGCGAGGGCCAGATCGCGCTCGGTTTTGCGGTGCTCTACCCGGTGGTTGGCGTGCTGGTCTTGACCGTCGCCGTGGGGGTGTTGGTCCGCGCCGAGGCACGTCAGCGCGCCGTCTTATGGTTACTCACCGCGGCCATCGGCGTGATGGTGGTTGCTCAGAATGCGTTCGCCTATCTCGTCGCCGGCGGTCGCTACGACACCGGCGATCTCATCGACATCGGTTGGGCGGTGTCGCTGATCCTCTTCGCCGCCGCCGCCCTGCTCAGCCGCCAGACCCCCGCGCTGCCCCGACCGGCCGGGTCGGTACCGTCGAACTCGTCCCTGTGGCTCCCCTACGTGCCGCTGTTGCTGGCCGGCACCGTGGGACCGGCAATCGTCATGTCGGGGCTGGAGAGCATCCTGGTGCCACTCATCGTGGTGACCGTCGTCCTGCGGCAGTCGGTCGCGGCGTGGGAGAACCGCCGACTGCTGTCCGCGGCGGCCGATCAGGCGTTGCGGGATCCGTTGACGGGTCTGGGCAACCGGACGCTGTTTCACGATCGGCTGGACCACGCGATGATGCTGCGCCAGCGCGAAGATCGTGGGGCGACGGTGGTGTCGCTGGATCTCGACGACTTCAAACTGGTCAACGACAGCCTGGGCCATCCGACTGCCGACGCTCTGCTGGTCTGCGTCGGTCAACGCATCGCCGACTGCGTGCGACCAGGCGACACCGTTGCGCGTCTCGGTGGTGACGAATTCGCCTTACTGCTCGAAGGCCCGGCGGACGATTCGCACCTGGTCGCCGAAACCGTCGTCGATGCCTTCAACGAGCCATTCGTCCTCGACGGCCAGGAGATACTGGTGCGTCCCAGCCTCGGTATGGCCGTGGCCTCCTCCACGGAACCGGAGCTGACATCCGGTGCGCTGCTGAAGCGGGCCGACATCGCGATGTATGCCGCGAAGCGCTCACGCACGTCGGGGGTGCACACGTACAGCCCGGATATGACGTTGGTCGATCCCGACGTGGTGGAGTTCGAAGGCTCGATCGCCGATCGGCCGGCCGGCGATGGAGCCTCGCAGGTTCGCCTGTTCGGCGAGCTGCGCCACGCCATCGACCATGGCGCCCTCGATGTGGTGTATCAGCCCAAACAGGACCTGCGCACCAAGCGGATCGTAGGGGTGGAGGCGCTGCTGCGCTGGCCACATCCCCACCTGGGTGTGTTGCGCCCGGATGCGTTCATGTCGTTGGTGCGCCAGCACGGGCTGATGCGGCCGGTGACCAATCTGGTGCTCCACAAGGCACTCGATGACGCCGCGCGGTGGGCGTCACTGGGAGTGCCAACCCCGGTGGCGGTGAATCTGTTCGCGCCATTTCTGCGCGATACGGCACTGCCCGACACGCTGTCCCATGCCCTCGCCGAACGCGATCTTGCCGCCGATGTGCTGACGGTGGAAATCACCGAGGACATGGTTCTCAGCGATGTCGGCTTGGTGGTGGCGGTGCTACGACGGCTGCGCGGGCACGGGATACGGGTGGCGATCGACGATTTCGGCAGCGGCTATTCGGCTTTGTCCTACCTTCGCGACCTGCCGATGGACGAGGTGAAGCTCGACAGCCACTTCATCGCGTCGGTGACCAGGGACGTGCGGGCGGCGGCGGTGGTGCGGGCGGTCATCGATCTCACCCACAATCTGGGGATCACGGTGGTCGCCGAGGGCGTCGAGGACGCCGACACCGCCGGTTGGCTGCGTGAGCACGGCTGCGATATCGGCCAGGGCTACTTGTTCGGCAGGCCCGTGCCCGCTGCGGCGATCACACAGCTGATCACCGCCGGCGCTGCTCACGCGAGGCCATCGAAACCCGCGCCGGTCATCGAAGACCCGGCACCCGGTGAGCGCACGACATCGCCTTTCGCGCCGCAATAGGCTGAACCGATCGCAGTCAAGCGATGTAGTCGCAAGCAGGGATGCGGTCACCCGCAGCAGCTTTCGCGCCACGTCGCGCGGTAGGCCGGCGAGCTTGTCGTCGACCGTCTCCCGCGGCCCTTGGCCGAGCTGTTGGGCGTGGGATACAAAACATGAGATTGTCGCGGTAGAGCTCTCGGGCGAGACCGACGTGCGGATCGAACCAGGACGTGGCATAGATCTGGCGCTTGCCCCGAGGAAAGTGGCCGGTCGGGAGTTGTTCGTTCTTACCCTTTCTGACCGGCGACCTCGAACACTCTGGAGCCATTCCCCTCGTGCGGGATACTCGACCATCAGGCCGGGGCGAATCCCCGACTGCCCGCTCCGCAGCTTCAGCTCAGAGTACGATCGCGCCTTTCCGGAGGTAGACATGGACGAGCTGGCAAGACTCGACGCCGTCGGCCAGGCCGAGCTGGTGCGCAAGGGGACGATCACGGCCGAGGAGCTCGTCGAGGCGGCGATCACACGGGTGCAGCGCATCGATCCGCAGCTCAACGCGGTCATCCACCACAACTTCGAGCGCGCGCGCCAGGAGTCCCGGTCCCTGCGATCGGAAGCGCCGTTTTGCGGCGTGCCCATTCTCTTCAAAGACCTCGGCGCCGGGAATCGCGCCGGCGATCCGCATCACTGGGGCACCCGTTTCCTGCGCGATGCCGACTACCGCGCTCCCGGAACCTCCTATCTCGTCCAGAAGCTCCTCGACGGGGGATTCGTTGACATCGGCCGCACGAACGTTCCCGAGCTCGGCGCCTGGGCGACGACCGAGCCCGACGCCTACGGACCGACGCGCAACCCCTGGAACACCGAGTACGCGAACGGCGGCTCGAGCGGCGGCGCCGCGGCTGCCGTCGCCTCGGGCATGGTGCCCCTGGCCCACGCCAGCGACGGCGGTGGCTCCATCCGAAACCCGGCAAGCCAGAGCGGCATCATCGGTCTCAAGCCGTCCCGCGGCCGAGTCTCTCTCGGTCCCGAGATCACAGAGATGTGGGCCGGCCTGGCGATGGAGCTGGCGGTGACCCGCACCGTGCGCGACACGGCTGCCGTGCTCGATCTCGTCTCCGGTCCCATGCCTGGCGACAACGTGGTCGCCCCCGCACCCGCACGCCCGTATCGCGAGGAGATCGGGGCCGATCCCGGAAGGCTCCGCATCGGCTTCGTCGCCGAGAGGCCTGCGAGCGCAGGAGGGGCAGCCCCACCGCCAGAGGCGCTTCCCATGCTCGGCCGTCTCATCGAGTCTCTGGGCTTCGCACCCGAATCACCCACCGCCTCCGTCCATCCCGAGTGCCGCGCCGCAGTCACGAGCACCGCCGAGCTGCTCGAGCGGCTCGGCCACGACGTAGAGGCCTCGTTCCCGGCGCAGGTCGTGGAAGGGCCCGGAGTCTTCGTGGTTCCCATCGTTGCTTGCAGCCAAGCGAACTTCGTCGAGCAGATGAGCGTCGCTCTGGGACGCCAGATCGCAGAGGCCGACATGGACACCGACAACTGGCTCATCACCCACTTGGGGCAGCGCACCGCGGCGAGCGACTACCTCACTGCCCTCACTGGTCTGAACGCCTTCACCCGAAGCATGGCAGCTTGGTGGGAAGGCGGGTTCGACCTTCTCCTCACCCCCACCCTCCCCGACTTGCCGCCCCGGCTCGGTACGCTCCGCCCCGATCCCGCCAAGCCCCTCGACGCGTGGATGCGCACCGCCTCCCTCCTCGCCTTCACGATGCCGTTCAACGTCACCGGCCAGCCGGCCATCTCCCTGCCCGTTGGCCTGAGCGAGAGCGGCCTACCAATCGGCGTGCAACTCGTCGCCGCCTACGGGCGGGAGGATCTCCTCATCCGCGTCGCCTCTCAGCTCGAGGAGGCCGGGGCCTTCATCGACCGACCGCCGATCCATGCCTAGCAGGCTCGCGGACGGGGCCGGGTAGGTGGCAAAGGCACTCACGTCCGGAATCGAAACCACCTGCCTTTCGACGGATGCGGCGGCAGGTCGAGGAGTTGTCGGCGGCCTGGCCGCCTGAGACGCCGTTGCACGGCTCGCGGAACCGCCACGACTGGCGCATCATCGCGCTATGAGGCGAGAGGTGGGTGCAGAACTTGAAGTCGGGATCATCGCGCCGACGACGTTGGAGTTCCAGATCGCTGTCGCGCCGCATCCACACACCGAAGTGTCCGAGTCGTTGTCGTTCGTCCTGGACGGATGCCCCCTCCTGCCCTTGGAGATCAGCGGTGTGCACGGGAACCGCATCCATAAGCTCGACGCCGCGGTGGGCACCCTGAAGGTGGACTACGCGGCGACGATCGTGGGTCAGACCGACCCGGCGCCGGTGACCGAATACGACCTATCCATGTATCTGCGCCCCAGTCGCTACGCCGAAGCCGACAAGTTCTACGGCTTCGCCGCCACCGAGTTCGGCAGCTACATCGATTCGACGACGCTGTTGGCCAAGGTGTCCTCGTGGGTCGGCAGCCGGCTGAACTACGTTCCGGGTTCCAGCGACCCGATCGATGGAGCTGTGGACACGTTGCTGGCCGGTGCCGGTGTGTGCCGCGACTTCACGCACCTGGTAGTAGCGCTGCTGCGCGCAGTCAACGTTCCGGCCCGGGTTGTCTCGGTGTACGCGCCAGGCCTGTACCCGATGGATTTCCATGCGGTCGCCGAGGCGTTCGTCGACGGGCAGTGGCGAGTGGTCGACGGAACCCTCATGGCGCCGCGGCAGACCCTGGTGCGCATCGCCACCGGACGTGATGCGGCTGACATCGCTTTCCTGGACAACCACAAGGGTGCGATCACGTTGAACAGGTTGGACGTGATGGCGGTCGCAGCCGGCGAGCTTCCTGTGGACTCGATCGACCAGTTGGTGTCGATCCGCTGAGCCTCGGCCGGAACTCGGCCTCACCGAAACCGTCGGTTCCGCCGCGCGCGGCGATGCGGGCGTTGTCTCACGCCGCCTGCGCTGATGTGACATGCTTCACAGTGCGTGGATGCGCTCGGGTCGATGATCGAGGGGTGCCGAGGGCGACGCGGTGAGAGCACCGGGACCCGGCGGCGGCGAGCAATCCCGCTCATGCGCGGGCCGGAACGGCGGCCTAGCCGTGGCACTGGGGATCGGCGGCGCCGTCGCGATGGGACTGGGGTGCGCCACCGCCACGGCGGGCCCGTCGGGCTCGACGTCGAACTCGGGCGGCGCAGTGCATTCGCACTGCTCCAAAACCGGCGAAGCAATCCGGCGCCGGGCGGTCGCAGACGGCCAGCCACGCCGAGCGCAGCAGCAAACCGAACACCGGCACTTGCGTCAACGGTCGGCGCCCAAGACCCACCTCGCGGTAGGCGCGGCGACAAGGGCAATTCCTCGACGTCGTCGAAGCCCCACCCGCCCAAGGCATCCGACGAGTCGCGCAATCCCGAGGGCCCCACCGCTGCCACCCTGCGGCGCCAACCAGGCAACGACGGCCGCTCGTCGGACCGCCGAACCGCCCGGGCGTCCACCGGCTGCATCGGCGCCGGCCGCCGCCGCGCGCCGAGAGCTCGACACGACCACTACGACGCAGCCAGGACTCGGTATCAGTCAGAGGACTGCCCGGCAGCTCGCCCAACCGGTCGCCATTGCACCGGGCGTCGTGGCCCCCGCGTCGCTGGACGGGCACTACGCCCTGACCGACGCTCCGTCGGTGTTCGACCAGCTGACCATCTTTTCGTTGAGCATCCTTCACCAGATCTCGAACATCATCGGGGTCAACCTCGCCTACAAGTTGAGCGAGGCCATGTCGAGCGAAGACCCACCGTTCTTCACCACCCTGGGGCTTCATGCCACCAAAACCTCATACGACTTTGCCGACACCGGTGGTGGCGCCCAATCGTGGAGAATCTGGCAAGTCGCGCCCACCAACCCGACCGATGACGTCGTCATCGCGGTCCATGGCGGCGCATTCACGTCGCAGCCCAACATGATTCAGTGGCTGGACTACGCACAGACGGCCCGCGACACCGGCCTCGCCGAAACCAGGCCAAACCACATGGTTCTCATCTCACCGGCCCTCAGCGGCAACACACTTTTCACCGACCCCAACGTCGCCCTCATCGACGACCCCGTCAATGGGGTTCCCGATCCCAGCCAGGCGCCCGACTGGCAGGGCGACTTGCCCGACACCGGGCCGGGCGCAAAACTGTGGGATCCTACCCAAGGTTCGGCGGCCGACCTGCCCTCCACCGCGATCTACGTCGGCACCCGCGACATCGTGGCACCCAGCGAAATGACCATTGCCGGTCGGATGGCCGAAGCCGGCTCACCCGTCGACGCGATCGTCGGTGTCGGCCAACTTCACGACTGGGCGCTTGGCGGCATCCCCACCAGTTCACAAGCTCCCCGCTACCGCGGTGACACCTACCTGCAGCTCGGACTGACCGACGACAGCATCGTGTAGTCGCGCTGACCGGGCCGCCGCGTTCTGTGGGCGCTCCGCGTCGGCCGGCGTACTCAGGATTCAACGGGAGCCGATAGCCGAAGGCTGGTGGGGGTTCGCAGGTCGCTGATTCCTCTCCGAGACTGTGCGGGTCCTGTCCGGCAGCCAGTTGCGAGTCGTTCGGGGTGACCGAGTGGCATGCCGCCGTGCGGTCAGCCGCCGGCACCTCCCGCGCCGCCAGCACCGCCGGCTCCCCCTCGTTGTCCTGTCGACGCGTGACCAGCGTGTCCCGGCTTGCCCGCGCCACCGGTCGTGCCTCCACCGCCGGTACCTCCCCCGCCGCCCGCGCCGCCGTGCCCGCCGGCGCCACCCTTTCCGGGGGCGCCAGATGCCCCGTGAGCGCCAGGCCTGCCGAACAGCCCACCGCGACCGCCAGCACCACCCGGACCACCGTCACCACCGTCGCCACCAGCACCACCTGCGCCACCAGCACCACCGGTGCCACCAGCTCCGGGGTCAGTCGCCGGCCCACGGAGGCCAGGGCCACCGGCACC
>Ga0055451_10000049_pt1 | contig 36279 bp, 35 predicted proteins | sample China_Galinas_PW_3_FD_57745 | JGI IMG/M metagenome (GOLD analysis project Ga0055451, IMG submission 57745) | Wetland microbial communities from San Francisco Bay, California, USA, that impact long-term carbon sequestration - China_Galinas_PWB_D2 | ecosystem: Environmental > Aquatic > Marine >... | reverse complement strand
GTCTCGAGTTTGGTGGGCAGTGGCAGATACGGCAGAATGCCGACGGCGCCGACGCTGACTCCCCACGGTATCGACACCGTCAGCGGTAATGCCTTGATGCGCAACAGCTTGTCGACCCGCAGGGCCCGGGCCAGCCGCTCCCCCCGGGACAGCACCAGCAGTGATTCCCCGGCCCCGGCTGTGACGACCGGCACGATCGGCACGTCGTGCTCGATCGCGAGCCGGGCAAATCCGCTGCGGCCGCCGAAGACAACCTGATTGCGCTCGTCCCACGGCTTACCGGCTTCGATGTCGCCGCCCGGGAAGACGAGCACATGCTGGCCGTCTGCGAAAGCCTCCCGGACGCTGTCGCGACTGGTTGGGCGTGCGCCCAGCGGCTCGATGAGCGGACCGACGCCCAGCGTTCACGCCAGTTGATGGGTGAGCGAGGTGACTGGCCGGTCGAGTTCGAGCTGTTCGATTGCGGCGTAGGTGGCGAACACATTGAGGTCGAAGATGCCGCCGAAACCGTGGTTGGCGACGAACAACACGGGCGAACCAAACGTCGACCGTTCGACGCCGATGTCGAGCCGGCAGTAGCGGCGAACGAGGTCGACACCCAACTGGCGCATGGCGGTTGCCGCCGTGGCGATCGCATGGGACGGTGCGACGTCGGGGAGGCTCAGCCGCTCTTCGATCGCGGCGAGAAGGGCGTCGGCGAACGACTCGACGTCGGCCTGCGCATCCGGGGCACTCACATCCGCGCCTCCATCAGCTTCACAACCGCTCGCATCACACCCCTGCCGATCCTATGGTGTGGAGGCCGGTCGGCGCGGCCTGGCCGACGGTCAGCATGACCTGCTCGTCGACACCGCCCTGGACCTGACCGGCAATCGCAAACCCGGCGCAATGACCCGCCGCTAAGCTGCTGGTTCATGACCACTGCACGGCAGTTAGTCAGCGGCGTCGATCTGGAGTCCGCCTCGTGAAGTGGGTGACCTACCGAGGCGATGACTGCGATCGGGTCGGCGTTGTCGACGACGGGTCGGTCTACGCGCTTGCAGCCGGTGCCACCCTTGTCGAACTCGTCGGGCGCGGCCACGACGGGCTCCGCGCAGCCGGCGAGGAAGTGTTGCGGCGCCCATCGCCCGTCACGCATCTGCGCGACGTCGCGTTGCGGGCACCGATCCCCAGACCACCGGCCATCCGGGACAGCCTGTGCTTCCTCGACCACATGCGCAACTGCCAGCAAGCCCTCGGCGGCGGACGGGTTCTCAAAGACACCTGGTACCGGATTCCGGCCTTCTATTTCGCTTGCCCGTCAACGGTTTTCGGACCCTACGACGACGTGCCGATGGCTGCCGGCAGCGCATGGCAGGACTTCGAGTTGGAGATCGCGGCGGTTATCGGCGTCGGCGGCAGGAATCTCTCCGTCGACGAGGCCGAAGAGGCGATCATCGGATATACGATCTTCAACGACTGGTCTGCACGGGACCTTCAGACGCTGGAAGGCCAACTGGGCATCGGCCAGGCCAAGGGCAAGGACAGCGGCATCACCCTGGGCCCGTATCTGGTCACCGCCGACGAACTCGCCGGGTACCGCCGCGACGGTCGGCTGGACCTGGCTGTGACTGCACTGGTGAACGATCGCGAAATCGGCTCGGGCACCACAGCAGACATGGACTGGAGCTTCGCCGAGGTGATCTCCTACGCCTCCCGCGGGGTGACGCTGAATCCCGGCGACGTCATCGGCTCCGGAACGGTGCCCACCTGCACGCTGGTCGAGCATCTCGACATGTCCGCGCCGCAGGATTTCGTCGGCTGGCTGCACGACGGCGACACGGTCACGCTGCGGGTTCAAGGACTCGGTGACACCCGCCAGACCGTCCGGGCCACCCCCGCCCCACGTCCGCTGCGGCCGCGCCATAACCCCGACGCCCCAGCCCGGACGGCCCGCGTCAACCGGGCGCCATCGCGCATTCCGTACACGCGGGGATTGCACAACGTCGGCGAGCGGGTGTGGGCGTGGACGCTGCCCGACGGCGGATACGGTTGGAGCAACGCGGGTCTCGTCGCGGGTGACGGCGCGTCCCTGCTTGTCGACACCCTCTTCGACTTGCATCTGACCCGCGAGATGTTCGACGCGATGGCGTCCATCACCGACGATGCTCCGATCACCGATGCGGTGATCACCCACTCCAACGGCGACCACACGCACGGCAATCAGTTGCTCGCGGGCTCGGTGCGGATCATCGCCGCCGAAGGCACCGCCGAGGAAGTCGCCCACGGGATGGCGCCCGAGATGCTGGCGATGACGCAGGTCGCCGACCTCGGGCCGACCGGAACACCCTATGCGCGAGAACGATTCGGTCCGTTCGACTTCAGCGGCATCACGGTGCGCAACGCCGATGAGACATTCGAGCGCGAGATCGGCTTCGATGTCGGCGGCAGGCAGGTGAATGTGCTCGACCTGGGGCCCGCTCACACCGGTGCCGACGCGGTAGTCCACATACCGGACGCTGGTGTGCTGTTCGCCGGCGACCTGTTGTTCATCGGCTGCACGCCGATCGTATGGGCAGGACCGATTGCGAACTGGGTGACCGCCTGCGACAAGATGATCGCCCTCGATTCGCCCACCGTCGTCCCGGGCCACGGCCCGGTCACCGACCCGGACGGCATTCGCGCCGTCCGCGGATATCTGGTTCACGTCGCCGAACAGGCCGAAGCCGCCTACCGCCAAGGGCTTTCGGTCGCCGAAGCCGCCGATGCCATCGACCTCAGCGAATACGCCGGTTGGCTCGATGCCGAGCGTGTGGTCGTCAACGTCTACCAGCGTTACCGCGAACTCGACCCGAACACGCCCGAGCTACCCGTGATCGCCCTGCTCACGATGCAGGCGGAGTGGCATGCCCGGCGGCCTGCTCCTTGAAGAACACCGCTGCCTTGCGGATCGACTCCTCGACCGGTCGCGGATGCCATCCCAGTTCCCGCTCGGCCTTGCTGTGGTCGACGCGACCCATCAGTTGTGCGGTGCGCAGGCCCCCGGCCGCGAACTTCAGATCACGCCGCACAAGTCTCGCGGCGAGGTCGTTGGCATGCGCGACGAAAAGCAGAACCGGCATCGGGATACCGATCCGCGGAGACCTGACACCGACGGCCTCGGCGGCGATGGTGTGCAGCTCCCGAATGCTCAGATAGCGATCGGAGATCGCGTACCGCTGTCCGACGCGGCCCCGATCCGCCGCTAAAACCATTGCACGCGCTGCATCTTCGATGCCGACCACCTCAGCCGAGTAGCCGAAATAGCACGGGAACTTGCCGGACGCCACGAGGGCGAGCAGCGAGCCGTGCGGGGTCGGCTGCCAGTCGCCGGGTCCGTACGTGGTGGAAATGCACAACGCAACGGCGGGAAGTCCCTTGCCGCGGGCGTACTCCAACACGAGGTTTTCAGCCGCGATCCTGGACTTGATGTATCCGCTCGTGTCCGACCAGTTGTGCGGGTCTTCTTCGGTGACGGGCCTACCGTCGCTGGCCGCGAGGGTGCCGGTGGTGCTGGTGAACACGAACCGCCTCAAGTCGGCGTCGACCGCGACGTCGAGCACATGCCGCAGGCCCTCGACGTTGGTGCGGAACAGCGGTGTTGGGTCACGTAGCCAGATCCGCGCGTCGACCACGCAGTAGAACACGACATCGCAGCCGGCCATGGCCTTACGCAGTGCGGCATCGTCGAAAACGTCGCCGTAACAACGCTCGACGTCGAGGTCGTCGATGCCCTTGGTGGAGCTCGTCCGCCGCAGCATGACGCGGACGTCTTCGCTGTTCTCGACCAGCTGCCGGGTGACATGTGATCCGACGAAGCCGCTCGCGCCGATCACCAGCTTCTTGGGTCGGCTCGTCATGTGTGCATTCTGCCCGGATGGCGCGCCACGGAACTACTCTTTGACGATGCGTTTGTCCACCCGCAACCAGCTGCCCGGTGAGATCGTCGAGGTCGATCTCGGCGCCGTCATGGCGACGGTGAAGGTTCGCCTCGACGGGAGCGACCATGTGGTGACGGCGTCGATCACCAAGGATGCCGCGCAGGAACTCAGGCTCGTGGTAGGCCAAAGTGCGACGGTATTCATCAAGTCGACCGAAGTGACCATCGGCGTCGAATAGGACTGCGTCGTCCGCGATGTTGCATCCGCCCGTCAGGGTTAATCCGGTGACCGGATTCTGGCCCGGCTCAGATAGTTCGCCGAGAGTAAGGTTTTTGCACGGTTTTTCGTGATTTTCGTGCAACAACCGGTACGTCGTAGGGTGGCGACGGTCCGGTACGCAATGAAAGACTCGGAGAATGCAGTTCTGGTCTGGCACGGCGTTCATGGACGCGACCGACGCCGTTGCGGTGGCGACCATGCTCGACGAGGCCGGCTTCGATGGCATCGTCAGCTCCGATCACCTGATCTATCCGCGCGAGCTGAAATCGCGGTATCCGTCGCCGGAAGGCCGCCCACCGTGGCCGCCCGAGACTCCCTGGCCGGACTCGTGGGTGCTGATCGGGGCGATGGCCGCGGTGACCCGACGGCTGCGGTTCTCCAACGCGGTGTACGTCGCACCCGCCCGTCCGCTGCTGGAAGTGACCAAGCAGGTGGCGACGGCTTCGGTGGTGTCGCGGGGCCGGGTATCGCTTGCTGTCGGCGTCGGCTGGATGCGCGAGGAATACGAACTGCTCGGCGAAGACTTCGACACCCGTGGCAAGCGCCTCGACGAGATGATCCCCGCGCTGCGCGCGCTGTGGCGTGGCGGCTGGGTGTCGTGGAGCGGGTCCCACTATCAGGTACCGGAAATGATGATCGAGCCGCACCCCGCCGAACCGGTGCCGATACTGTGCGGCGGTGAGTCCGACGCTGCGCTGCGCCGCGCGGCGCGCCTGTGTGACGGCTGGGTGGGCTACGCCTACCGATGGGACGAAGCGGTTCGCTACGCGGAGAAGCTGACAGCGCTCCGCCGCGAATACAGCCGGGATAGCGAGCCGTTCGAGATTCTGCTCGCCCTACTGGAGCCGCCCACTGCCGACCTGTACAAGCGGGCCGAAGACGCTGGGATCACGGCGGCGATGTGCGCTCCGTGGATCCGCCAGGTCGACAGCCGGCCCGGCGAGCCCGAACGCTACCGCGCGCCCATCGAGCGGTTCGCCGAGACGATCATCGAGAAGTCGCGGTAGGCGGTCCAGACGTCTGACCGGTGACTCAAATCACCACACGGTCGCGGCGACGATCAACGGTGATCTACAGTCCGAAGGTGCCACCGACAGTCGTCGTCGACTCGCCATCTCCCGGCGTCGCGGTGCTGCGGCTGAATCGACCCGAGCGCCTCAACGCGATCAACGACGTCATGCAGTCGGAGCTGATGCGGGCGGTCCGGTCGCTGGCGGCCGACACGTCGGTGAGCGCCATTGTGTTGACCGGTGTTGGCCGCGGGTTCTGCTCAGGCATCGACGTGCGCGATTTCGGGCCGGGGATTCCGGAGGCGACGGCTCCGGCGATCGACCGGCTGCGGTTCCAAGAGTCGATGGCCGAACTGCCGCAGGCGATCTGGGATCTGCCGCAGCCGGTGGTCGCGGCGGTCAACGGCCCGTGTGTGGGTGCCGGACTGGCGTTGTGTCTGGCCTGCGATATCAGAATCTGCTCGAAGGCGGCGGCTTTCGGCAACGCCGCGATCCTGCTCGGTCTGTCGGGCGCCGAGATGGGGATGAGCTACTTCTTGCCCCGCATGGTCGGAACCAGCGTCGCTGCCGAGTGGATGCTGACCGGTCGCACCGTGTCCGCGCAGGAAGCCGACCGCCGCGGTTTGGTGAGCCAGCTCGTCGAACCCGATGCCCTGCTGGACCGGGCACTTGAAATCGCGACTGCAATCGCCGAACTCACGCCGCTGGGAGTGCAGCTGACCAAACGCGCACTACAGGTGAACACCGACGCCGCCGGGCTGGCCGCGGCCCTCGAGCTGGAGAACCGCAATCAAGTGCTCAGCCATGCCACCGACGAAGCGGCCGCCCAACGGCGGAAGTGGTCGTCGTGACAGGCAGCCCTGTCACCGAGTGACTCGCGACGAAAGGACGACTAGTGGCTTGGGACTTCTCCACCGACCCCGACTGGGCTGCACACCTGAAGTGGGTCGAGGACTTCGTGCGGTCCGAATGCGAGCCGATCGACCTGATCGTCAGGGAATCTCATGACCTCGACGATCCCGTTCGCCGGGCGCTGATCCCTCCGCTGCAGAAGCTCGTCAAAGAACGCGGGCTGTGGGCCACGCATCTGGGCCCGCATCTCGGCGGGCCGGGGTACGGGCAGGTGAAGCTGGCGCTGCTCAACGAGATCCTCGGCCGATCCGAGTGCGCGCCCATTGTTTTCGGCTCGCAGGCCCCGGACTCGGGCAACAGCGAGATCCTCGCCCACTACGGCACGCCCGAACTCAAGAAGCGCTACCTGGAACCGCTGCTCGACAACCGGATCGTGTCGTGCTTCTCGATGACCGAGCCGCAGGGCGGCGCGGACCCGAAGGTCTTCACCACGACTGCGGTGCGGGACGGCGACCATTGGATCATCAACGGCGAGAAGTGGTTTTCGTCTTTCGCGTCGATGGCGTCGTTCATCATCGTGATGGCCATGACCGACCCCGACGCACCGCCGTACGAGCGGTACTCGATGTTCGTCGTGCCCGCGGAGACACCGGGCATCAACGTGCTGCGTGACGTCGGGCTGGGCTATCAGCCGCTGGGCGGCGGCCGCGAAGGCTACGTGCGGTACGAGAACGTGCGGGTGCCGGCCGATCACATGCTGGGGCCGCGGGGCGGCGCGTTCGTCGTCGCCCAGACCCGCCTGGGCGGCGGGCGGATCCACCACGCGATGCGCACGGTCGGCCTGGTGCGGCGCATCTTCGACATGCTCTGCGAGCGCGCCGTTTCCCGGCACACGCAAGGCGACCTGCTGGGCAACAAGCAGCTGGTGCAGGAGATGGTTGCCGACTCCTGGATGGAGATCGAGGCGTTCCGGCTGCTGACGCTGCAGACGGCGTGGAAGATCGACCAGCACAACGACTACAAGGCGGTGCGCGCCGACATCTCCGCGGTCAAGGCGATGATGCAGAAGGTGCTGCATGACGTCTCGGCGCGCGCGTTGCAGCTGCACGGGTCACTGGGCGTGACCCACGAGATGCCGTTCGTGCAGTATCTCGTTGAGTCGTTCGTGCTCGGGCTGGCCGACGGGCCGACCGAGATACACAAGGTGACACTGGCGCGCCTGCTGCTCAAGGACCGCACGCCGTCGCCCGACGTGTTCCCGTCCGAGCACCTGCTACGGCTGCGGGCGGCGGCCGAAGCGAAGTTCGCCGACAAGCTCGCCGGTATCGATCGCCGAGAACACACTTGTTGACGAGATCTCTCGGGTATTTCCGTCAACAAGTGTGTTCTTGGTGCGTCGAAAGCTACGGCAGCCAGCCGATTTCGCGTAGAAACGGCTGTGTGTGCGCGATCCGTCCGGTCAGCGTCTTGGGATCGCCGGTGCACAGAACCAAAGCGGTCTGGGTGATGAGTTCGATGTCTTCGGTGTCGGTCTTGGCCAGGTCCAGCGTGCCCGCGCCCGGCGTGGCCACCGGGTTGGACGGCGCGGCGGCGTTGACGGCGATGCCGTCGCCGTACAGTTCGGCCGCAAGGCTTTTGGTTAGACGGTTCAACGCCGCCTTAACCATGCCGTAGACGCCGAATCCGGCCGAACGGTCGAACTCCGAAAACGGCGGCCCCTCAGGCAGGTCCCCGCCGACGGAGGTGACGTTGAGGATCCAGCCGCTACCGCGTTCGCGCATCGCCGGAATGGCCAGCTGCGACAGATGCAATGGTGCCAGTACGTGCATTTCGATCATCAGCCGCACCCGCCGCTCCGGGAATGCTTCGAGTGCACGTAGGAACGTCACCGCGGCGTTGTTCACCAAGATATCCGGTGCGCCAACGCGTTCCACCACTTCGGCGAATAGGCGCTCACGCTCCTCGGGTTTCGATAGGTCGGCCCGCACCGCGATGGCCGCACCGCCGCCGGCGGTGATCTCGTCGAGCGTCTCGCGCAGCGAGCCATGGTAGTTGGGATCGGGGTCCATGGTGCGCGCGGTCAGGGCGACCGCGGCGCCTTCGCGGGCCAGCCGCTGCGCGATCGCCTTGCCCAGCCCCCGGCTGCTGCCCGTCACGAGGGCGACCTTGCCGGCACAATTCCCAGTACTCATAGCCCGACAAGCACGTTACCGTCAGGGTGTGGAACTGGCTGGTGTTGGGGTATGGGGTTCGCAACTGCGCTACGGAGACCAAGCCGAGGCGGCCGACGCGGCGGCAGAACTCGAGGAGCTCGGGTATTCGGCGCTGTGGATTCCCGACGTCGGCGGGCCGGTGTTCGACTCGGTGCAGAACCTGCTGACCTCGACCACCCGAACGGTCATCGCCACCGGCATCCTCAACCTCTGGATGCACACACCGGCCGACGTCGCGAGTTCCTACGCATCGCTGACCGCCGACCACGGCGACCGGTTCCTGCTGGGCGTCGGGGTCAGCCATGCCCCTCTGATCGACTCGAAGGAGCCGGGCCGCTACCGCAAGCCGCTTGCCGCGACACGCTCGTTCCTCGACGGACTTGACGACGCCGAGCAACCGGTGCCCGTCGACCGACGGGTGCTCGCCGCGCTGGGACCGAAAATGCTGGAGCTCGCGGCGACCCGCGCGGCGGGGGCCCATCCCTACCTCGTGACGCCTGAGCACACCGCCGGCGCCCGCGAGACGATGGGCGCCGGGCCGCTGTTGCTGCCGGAGCAGACGGTGATGCTGTGCGAAAACCGCGACACGGCCAGGCCGATCGGGACCAAGTGGTTGCGGTCCTATCTGGCGATGCCGAATTACGCGAACAACCTTCTGCGTCTTGGCTTCACACCCGACGATCTGGCCTCGGTCAGCGACCGGCTGTTCGACGCGATCATCGCCTGGGGCGACGAGGACGCGATCCTGCGGAGGGTGGCAGAGCACCAGCAGGCCGGAGCCGACCACGTCTGCATCCAGGCACTGGAGGCCGACCCGAGCGCCTTCCCCCGCGAGCAATGGCGGCGTCTCGCCGCCGCTCTGCACTAGCGTCAGGCGTCGCCGTAGCGGGCGATCAAACCCCCGATGTCATGGGCGGCGTCACGCAGTTGCCCACCCAGATGCGCAATGGCCGGGCCGCTCAGCGGGCCGAACGGGATCGCGTTGACCGCCATCGTCACCGCGCCCTCGGCGCCGAAGACCGGAACCATGACCGTCGCGATATCGGACTCGCCGTGCTGCGCCAGCTCCGTGTCGAGGAAGTCGACGACGGTGACGTCGGCGATCGTGGCGGCAAGCCGCGCGGTGACGACGTCGACGTTTCCGTCGCCGCGCAGCGCTTGCAGGGCGGTGTGCACGCCTAGCCACTCCGGACTGAGCCGTTCGACGGCGAAGCCGCGGCCGCGGACGTCGATGAGCACGTCGCGCATGCGCGACCGGAACGCGGAGCTGGCGGCATCGAGCCGGTCGAGCCACGCCTGCTGCACCGGTTCGCCGGCCCACGCGACGAACTCGCGGCCGAAGGGGGCGACCAGCGGCACCGTGAACCCGGGGCTGATGGGCGCACCGGTCAGGCTGTCGCCCACCACGTCGATCACCATCAACGCCGTGCCGTCGCGCCGCACGAGAAGCACCTGCATGCCGATCGCGCCGGCAAGCTCGGTCAGCCGGGTCCGGAACAACCGAGCCGTGGTACCTGCCGGCCGGGCCAGCGCGGCGATCGCCGGGCCCCAGGCGTAGCCGCCGGTCTGCGGATCGCGCACGACCCAGTCGTGGGAGATGAGCGTCGACAGGATGGCGTGCCCGGTGGCCCGGCTGATACCCAGTACGCGCCCGATCTCGGCGAGGGTGAAGGCGCTGTGCGGCTCCGTCGCCAGAAGCCGCATCACGGCGATCACTCGCTCCGTCGGTGGTGAGGGTGATTGACGGGCCTTGCCGTCCACCGCTAACGTGGGTGTCATATTCTCGAATACTATGTCGATTATTCGACGCTTGCAATCCATGGAGCTGTGATGGGTGCTATTCATCGCGAGCGGCCCGGCGCCGATGATCTGGCGGCAGCCACTGGGGCGCCGGCGATACCTCTCGGCGACGGCATCTGGATGTCGCCCGGAGTATCCAACTCCTATGCCGTCGGCACCGGCGACGGACGCGTCATCGTGAATTCGGGAGTTGCGTTCGAAGGAGCTCTGCACCGGCAGGCGTTCGCGGACGTCCCCGGCCCCACCCGGAGCATCATCGTCACTCAGGGTCACGCCGACCATTGGGGCGGCATCGGATCTCTTCGAGACACCGACACCGACATCGTGATGCACTCCAACTACCGCTACTGGCGCGACGACACCGAGCGTCTCGCCGGGTACCGGATGCGCAACACGTCGTTCGCGTTCCAGAAGTTCACCGATGCTTTCCTGAAGTACTCCAAGACCATCGATCCGGCGACCATCGACTTCTCCTTCCCCGAACCAACCGTCACGTTCGACCGGCGCTTCGAGGTCGAGGTCGGCGGCCGCCGTTTCGTGCTGGCGTGGACGCCGGGCGGTGAGACGACGGATTCGGTAGTGGTGTGGCTGCCCGAAGACCGAGTGTTGTTCACGGGCAACCTGTTCGGACCGCTGTTCGGGCACGTGCCGAACCTGATGACCGTTCGTGGCGACCGGTACCGCGACCCGATCCAGTACATCGAATCGCTCGACACGGTGTTGTCGTTCGGTCCGGAACGCATCATCACCGGTCACTTCGATCCGATCGAGGGCGCCGAAAGGATCGCGGCCGAAGTCACTGCGATGCGCGACGCGATGCAATCGGTACATGACCAGATCGTCGAGGGAATGGTCGCCGGCACGGACGTGTACACGCTGATGCGCGACGTCCGCGTCCCCGGCCATCTGGATGTCGGTGAGGGCTACGGCAAGACGTCCTGGAACGTCCGCGCCATCTGGGAGATGTACGCCGGCTGGTTCTATCACCGCTCCACGACCGAGCTGTATCACGTTCCGCCGACCGCGATCTCGCGTGACCTGGTCGAGGCGGCCGGCACCGACCGGCTTGTCGCCACCGCGAAAGCGCGACTGGGGGGTGGCGAGCCGCTGGAGGCATTGCACCTGACTGATCTGGTGCTGGCGGTCGATGGTGACGACCTTGATGCCCGATCGGTCGCCATCCAAGCACACGAAAAGTTGCTGGCCGGCAAGGAGAACTTCTGGGAGAAGGCGTGGCTGCACCACGCCATCGACGAACTGAGGACAACGCCATGAACACCCTGAATTTCGACTTCAGCGGCGCCAACGTCCTGGTCACAGGTGGCACCAGCGGGATCGGCAACGCGATCGCCAACTCATTCGCCAGCTCCGGCGCCGCCGTCACGATAACCGGAACCCGGTCATCAGCCGCGGACTACGACGGCGACCTCGGCACATTCACCTACCGGCAGTGCCAGATCGCCGATCCGGCGTCGATCGACTCGCTGATCGGCTCACTAGGCGAACTCGATGTCCTCGTCAACAACGCGGGCGGCCCCTACCCCGCGGGCGACGAATGGGATCCCGACGGGTATACGGCTTCGGTCGCCCAGAACATGTTGGGGCCCATGCGACTCACCATGGGATGCCATGACCGGCTGAAGGCGAGTACTGCTCCGGGAGGCGCGAGCGTCGTCAGCATCGTCTCGATGTCGGCGTTCCGCTCGGCGATGTTCGTGCCGGGTTACGCATCGTCGAAAGCCGGCCTGATGGCCTTGACGATGAACCTTTCCCGCCGCTGGGCTCAGGACGGCATCCGCGTCAACGCGGTCGCGCCCGGCTTGATCGACACCCGAATGACCCATCCCGCCTTGAGCATTCCCGAAGTAACCGATATCGAGATCGGCTTTCACACCCCACTGGGCCGATGGGGCACGCCCGACGACTGTTCCGGCGCGGTGCTGTTTCTGTGCAGCGACGCCGCTGCCTTCATCACCGGTACCAGCATCGCCGTCGACGGCGGATACCTCACGGTCTGAAACGAGAAGTCAGGAGATACACGTGGGCGAATTCGATTCCGTCTCGGCACCAGACGATGTGCTGAAATTGGCGCAACAACGCACCGGCCTCAGTGAGATCGACGGCCAGAGTTGGCGACCCGGACTCGCGATCCTGCTCGAGGAACTGAACGCCTCTCTGGTGGTCACGCCCTCGGGACGCGACCACCAGATCGACACCTACGTCACGGCGCTGAGCAATCGGCTGCAAGTGCACGACTACGTGCTCAAGCACCCGGAGGTGCTCGACGAGACGATCGAGCGTCCGCTGGTCACGCTCGGCATGCCACGCACCGGAACCACGGTGGTCAGTTACCTCTTGGACCAAGATCCACGTCGGCGCTCATTGCTGCATTGGGAATGCGTGCACCCGGTTCCGCCCGCCACCACCGAGACGCTGCGCACCGACCCGCGATGTCTGGCGTTGCTCGAGCAGCAGAGGCAGATCATCGCGTTCGTGAAGGAAGCGAAGATGCCGATGGTGCACTGGGAGGATGCGGACGGCCCGACCGAGGACATGTTCATCCACAACGCCGATTTCCAAGCGCTGTCCTGGGATGCGTGGTCACCGACGGCCAGATACGGCGACTGGCTCATCGACGAAGCCGACATGACCAGCACATACGAGTACCAGAAGCGGGTGCTGCAGGTTCTGCAGTCGAAGGCCCCCGGCATCTGGAGCTTGAAGATGCCGTCCCATTCGGTCCACGTCGAGGCGCTGCTCAAGGTTTTCCCGGATGTTCGGATGGTATGGGCGCATCGCGACCCGTACAGGGCGACCGGGTCGCTGTGCAACATGTGGATGGTGCCGCAGAAGATGGCGATGAGCGAAGCCGACATCGACCGAAATGCACTGGGCCGCAAGGCGGCACGGCAGATGCAGGCCCACGTCGAGCGGCCGCTGCGGGCGCGAGAGCGCATCGGAGACCACCGCTTCTTCGACATGTATTACCACGAGATGATGCGCGACCCGATGGACGTCATGCGGCGCCTGTATGAGTGGGCCGGCGACGAACTCACTTCTGACGCCGAGGCCTGGATGCAGAAGTGGCTGACCGAACATCCGCAGGATCTATTTGGACCCAACAAATACACCCTCGACGAGTACGGCCTCTCGGTCGAGATGCTCGAGCCGGTCTTCGCGGAGTACCTGGCTACCTTCGACATCGAGCTCGAGCGATGAAAGTTTCGATGGTGACCGGGCCCGGAGAGACACAGGTGGTCGACGTACCCAAGCCCCAGGTGGGGCCCAACGACGTGCTGGTCAAGATGCGCGCCTGCGGGATCTGTGGGTCCGACGCGTTCTACATTTCCATCGGAGGCGTCCCTCCCCGGCAGGGTGAGACGCCACTCGGCCACGAGCCCGCCGGCGAAGTCGCCGAGGTCGGTGCCGGCGTCACCGGCATCTCGGTCGGCGATCACGTCGTCGTCAACCCGATGGCCGCGCCCAGCGGAATCATCGGCAACGGCGGCGCTCACGGTGCGCTCGCGGAGTACCTACTGGTCGAAAACGCCGCGCGCGGAAAGACGCTGGAGGTGGTGCCCAAACACATCCCGTGGGAGGTCGTCGCGCTGAACGAGCCGATGGCTGTTTCGCGGCACGCGGTCAACCGCACCCAACCCAAGCCGTCGGACAAAGTCGTGGTGTTCGGCGCCGGCCCGATCGGACTTGGCGCGACGATCGCGTACAAGTCGCTCGGGGTGAGCCACGTGGTGATCGCCGATCTCATTCCGGCTCGCCTGGAGAAGGCGTTGAAGGTGGGCGCCGACGCGGTGATCAACTCCGCCGACGAGGACGTGCTCCAACGGTTGATCGAGCTGCACGGCGACGGCGAGGCGATGTTCCCTGGCAAGGCCGGCACGGACATTTATCTCGACGCCGCCGGCGCTCCGGCGGTGATCAGCGCCGCCCTGACGGCCGCCAAGAACGGCGCCAGGCTCGGCGTGGTCGCCGTGCACAAAGAACCCATGCCGGTCGACTTCATCAACATCATGAGCAACGAGATCACCATCGTCGGCTCGATGGGGTACCCCACCGAGATCTTCGAAGTCACCCGCGACATCGTCGCCAACTGGGAGAAGTACTCGGTGATCGTCAGCCACACCATTGCCTTCGACAATGTCGGGGAAGCGCTTCGGACGGCCGCCACGCCGGGCGCCGCCGACAAGGTCGTCGTCACCTTCGACTGAGTTGCCGTGCGAATCCGAGGGAAGAGAGCCGTAATCGTCGGCGGCGCATCGGGATTCGGACGCGCGAGCGCCGAAGCGTTTGCCGAGCGCGGAGCGACCGTCGCAATCCTGGACCTGCCGAATTCGGCCGGCCGGCAGGTCGCCGACGCGCTGGGCGGCGCGTTCTATCCGGCCGACGTGACCGACTTCGCAGGTACCGAGCGAGCGCTGCAGGAGGCGGTGCAGTGGCTCGATGGTCTGCACATCGCAGTCACCACCGCAGGAGGCGGCGGACCAGCCCAGCGTACGTTCGACGAATCAGGGCCACACGACTTGGGTGCGTTCCGCGCCATCCTCGATCTCAATGTGGTCGCCACGTTCAACGTGAGCCGGCTTGCCGCCTCGCACATGAGCCATAACGAGGCCGAAGATGGCGAACGCGGCGTCATCGTGAACACCTCGTCGCTGGCCGCTTTCGGCGGACAGGCCGGACTCGTCGCCTACACCGCTTCGAAAGCAGCGATCGCAGGCATGTGCCTGACGATGGCCCGTGACCTCGGCGACTTGGGAATCAGGGTGATGGCGATTGCCCCCAGCTTGTTCGCGACGGGCATGACTGCTGGTGTTCCCGACGACCTGGCAGCTGCGCTCACACGGGACGCTCCGTTCCCCCGCCGGCTCGGCCGTCCCGAGGAATACGCTCAGCTCGTCATCGCGATCGTGGAGAACCAAATGCTCAACGGCCAATGCCTTCGACTGGATGCCGGGGTACGCCGCTAGCGGAAAGTGCCGCAACCACCAGTTAAATCAATCGCTTGATTTAATGTCTACGTCGGTGTTCACTTGAGCGCGTGCCAATGACGGGCCGAGTTGACGGCAGGGTCGCATTCATCACGGGCGCGGCCCGCGGCCAGGGCCGCAGCCACGCCGTGCGGTTGGCGCAGGAGGGCGCCGACATCATCGCCGTCGACATCTGCACACCGATCGAGAACACGGTCTATCCACCGTCGACGCCCGAGGACCTTGCGCAGACCGCCGAACTGGTCAACGGACTCGGTCGACGCATCGTGACGGCCCAGGTGGACGTGCGCAACTACGACGCACTGAAAGCCGCCGTGGACAGCGGCGTGGAGCAACTCGGCCGGCTCGACATCATCGTCGCCAACGCCGGCATCGGCAACGTCGGCAACATGCTGCACAAGATCCGCGAGCACATCTGGCAGGACATGATCGACGTAAACCTGTCCGGTGTGTGGAAAACGGTGAAAGCCGGTGTGCCGCATATCATCGCGGGTGGCCGTGGCGGATCGATCATTTTGACCAGCTCCGTCGGCGGCATGAAAGCCCTGGCATACACGGGTCACTACATCGCCGCCAAACACGGCGTCGTCGGCCTGATGCGATCGTTCGCGGTGGAGCTCGGCCAGCACATGATCCGGGTCAACTCGGTGCATCCCACTCAGGTCAACACACCGATGGCGATGAACGAGGCGACATTTCGGCTGTTTGCCCCGCACAAGGAGAATCCCGGTCCCGAGGACTTCGCGCCGGTGTCCCAGATGATGCACACGCTGCCGGTGCCGTGGGTGGAACCCGTCGACATCAGCAATGCCGTCCTCTTCTTTGCCTCTGACGAATCCCGCTACGTCACAGGCGTTCAGCTTCCCGTCGATGCGGGCAGCCTACTCAAGTAATCACTAGGAACTGGAGACGCGAGATGCCGGAATACGACTACGAAGAGCTCAAGAAGGAAGCCGAGCCGTTCATCAAGTTCGAGAAGGACGTCAAGAACAGGATCGCCTACATCACGTTTGACCGGCCCGACGCCCAGAACTCCACGACATTGGGCATGCGGCAGAACTATGCCGACCTGATCCACAAATGCAACGTCGACGACGATGTGAAGGTCGTCGTGATCAGAGGCGAGGGACCGGATTTCGGCAGCGGTGGAGACCTGCCCGAACAGCGGGGCATGCTGGAAAACCCCGGCATGCCGCTGCTGCACGAGCTCGCGATCAACGACGACGACGTCAAGTACCCGCCCGGTGGGTCTTACCGCTACCTGTCCACCGTCACCGACTTCTACGCGAAGACGCGCGCCGGCAACAGGCCGCTGCAAGAGCTGCGGAAGGTGAGCATCATCGAGGCCAAGGGCTACTGCTACGGCTGGCATTTCTATCAAGCCGGCGACGCCGACCTGATAGTCGCCTCCGACGACACCCTTTTCGGTCATCCCGCTTTCCGCTACGTCGGCTGGGGACCTCGGCTCTGGTGGTGGGTGGAGACCATGGGCCTACGGAAGTTTTCCGAAATGCTGTTCACCGGGCGCCCTTTCACGGCCAAGGAGATGTACGAGTGCGGCTTCGTCAACAGCGTCGTCCCGCGTGAGAAGCTGGAAGAAGAGACTCTGAAGTACGCGATGGCGTGCTCGCGGTCGCGTCCCACCGACACGGTGGCGGTGCAGAAGACCTTCCTCGAGTTGTACAAGCAGTACCGCGGTGAGTATTTCGGCAGTCTGCTCACCGGCATGGTCGAGGGAATGCTTCCGATGATCCAGAACGACCGCGACAACGACGTGGACCTGACCGAGGGCACGTTCGAAAAGGGACTCAACAACGTCGTCAAGGACAACGACATGAACTTCCCACCCGAGTGGCGCCTGAGCCGGTCCGGGCGGCAGAAGCCCTAACACGCGAAAGGCACCGTATGTCGGCCTTGCGTGGCGTCCGGATCGTCGAGTTGGCCGAGGCAGTCGCCGGCGAGTATTGCGGCAAGCTGCTCGCCGACTTCGGCGCGGACGTCATCAAGATCGAACGGCCGGGGCGGGGCAGTCCGACCCGGTCGATGGCTCCGCTCGTCGGCGACGACGACGGGGTTGAGCGCAGCGGGCTGTTCGCGTATCTGAACACCAACAAGCGCTCCGTCGAGCTCGATGTCATGTCGTCGGCCGGTGTCGGCACTCTGCACGAAATCATCGGCACCGCCGACGCCGTGGTCGGCGACCATGACGCCGCATGGGTCCATGAGATCCAGCAGCGACATCCGAAGGTGGTGTTCTGTTCGATTACGCCGTACGGCCGCGGCGCGCCGCCGGAGCTGCAACATGCCAAGAGCCTGAACGTCTTTCACAGCAGCGGGTGGGGCTACCACACACCTACCGACGCCGATCCGGCCAAGCCGCCTCTGAAGGGTCCCGGCCGTTTCCTCGCCGACTACAACTCGGCACTCGACGCCGCGCTGTGCGTCGCATCATCGCTGTTCTGGCGCCTGCACACTCGTCAGGGTCAATTCGTCGACGTGTCCCAGCAGGCAGTCCTGGTATCGCGCGCGGATTGCATTCTGGGCAGGTTCATCAGCGGTGAAATCGCGCCGGAGAACAACCGGTACGACTACGACCAGCAGGGGCCGGCATCATTCTTCGAGTGTGCCGACGGCTTCGTCTATCTGTACATGACTAGCGGCCGGCATTGGGCCGGTGTGAAGCAGTTGATGGGCCACCCCGACTGGCTCGAGACCTTCGAGGACGACTGGCTGGAGTTCAGCGTCACCCCGGAGAAGGTCGCGACGTTCACGGGCGGTTTCGCTCACTGGGTCCGCACCTGCAGGAAAGAGTCGGTGTCGGAACGGGCGCAACAACTTTCCGTGCCACTGGTCCCGGTCAACGGCGCAGCGGATCTGCAGCGGTCACCGCAGTACCGCCACCGCGGCTTCTTCCAGGATGTCACGCACCCCATGGTGGGCACGGCCGCGTATCCCACCGTGCCGTACAGGCTGAACGCGTCACCGGCGCGGATCGTTTCGCCCGCACCGACTTTGGGCCAGCACACGACCCAGGTGATCGGCGACCTCGCCGCGGGGCGGCCGCCGTTGACCGCGGGCTCGTCTCAGCTCAAGCCACCCAAGATCAGGCGGGGCGGCCCTCTCGAAGGGGTGCGCGTGGTCGAGCTCACCAAAGTGTGGGCCGGGCCGTATACTGGCAAGCTGCTGGCATTTCTCGGGGCTGAAGTCATCAAGGTGGAGAGTGTCGATCACCCCGACGAGATGCGCGCCTACGGCGGCACCGACATCAACCACGCGCCGTTCTTCCTCAGCATCAACCCGGAGATCCTCAGCGCGGAGTTCAACCTCGAGTCGAAGTTGCAGCGGGAACAGTTGGCGGAGCTGATGACGCACAGCGACATCGTGATCAACAACCTTCGGCCCGGCGCGATGGAACGCCAGGGCCTCGGCTACGAACAGCTGAAGGCACTCAAACCCGACATCATCTCGGTGTCGGTCAAGATGTGGGGCAACGACGGTCCGCTGGGCTACCAGACCGGTTACGCACCCTGCTTTGCGGCGCTCTCGGGGCTGGCGTCGCTGGTGGGCTACGAGGGCGGTCCCCCGCTCGGAACCAACATGCGCTACGGCGATTCGACCGTCGGCGCGGCCGCCGCGTTCGCGGCCATCGCGACATGGCCCCTCATGGGTGCTACCCGTGCTGCGGGGACGGCTGGATCAGCATTGCGGTCGCCGACGACGACGAGTGGCAACTACTGTGCGCAGCACTGGGCGCTCCCGCCCTTGCACAGCAGGACCGCGACGCCGACGCGGTCGACGAGCGGCTGTCGGAACTCACCCGGCGCCATGACGCCGGCAAGCTTGCACAGATGTTGCGATCGGCAGGCGTGTCTGCGGCCAAGAGCGCGACAGCCCTCGACGTGATGAGCGATCAGTTGCTCTGGGACCGGGAGTTCTACCGATTCGTCTCGGACCATCGCGAAGGGCAGCGCCCGATCTTGGGGGCGCCGTGGCGGATGTCTACAGCGCCGGCCCTGATCGAGCGCGGTGCTCCCGACCTCGGCGAGCACACCGCCTATGTGCTGCGCGACATCCTGGGAGTGTGCGGGAAGTGACCGAGATCCTCTGTGGCACTGTTGCTTTGGTGACCGGGTCAAGCAGCGGCATCGGCGCGGCCACCGCGCTGGCACTGGCTTCCCATGGTGCCGCGGTTGCGCTGATCGCCCGCCGCCGCGACAGGCTCGACGCGGTACGCGCCGAAATCGAAGCCGCGGGCGGGACGGCGCTGGTGCTGCCCACCGACGTCACGGACGCCGACCATGTGGCGCAGGCGGTGAACCGCGTCGTCGCTGAACTGGGCCGGCTCGACACCGTGGTCAACAACGCCGGCTTGCTGGGCATGGGACCGGTGGCCGAAGCGCCGCTCGAGGACTGGGACCGGCTGGTCTCGGTCAACGTTCGTGGCGTCCTGTCCGTCACACACGCCGCACTGCCCCACCTGGTCGAGGCGGCCGCGAATTCGCCGCGCGGCGTCGCCGACGTCGTCACGATCAGTTCCACCGCAGGTTGGGTCGCCCGCCCCGGTACGGCGGTCTACTCGCTGACCAAGTTCGGCATCAACGCATTCAGCGAGGCCCTGCGTCAGGAGGTGCTCGGCAAGCGGGTGCGCATCGGCGTCGTCGGGCCCGGCACGGTGGACACCGAGATCAATACCCACCTGCCCCAACGGTTCCGCGATGCGTTCGACCGGCAGACCGCAGACATGGTGAAGCTGCGACCGGAGGATGTCGCCGACGCGGTGATGTACATGGTGACCCGTGACCGCAGGGTGGCCGTCAACCAGATCCTGGTGCGCGCCGCCGAGCAGACCTGGTAGCCGATGGCCGCCGAATCGGCCGCGGACTGGGTGCCGGGTGACCTTCTCGGTCTGCGCATTCCCAGCCATGCCGAAGCGTTGCGTGCCGGCGGCACCGCATTTCTCACCGATGCGTTCCGTGCGGCCGGTGCGCTGCCGGCCGACAACAGCGTCCGCAGGGTCACGGAGTTCGCCGAAGTGGGCGGCGGCAGCACCGGCCGGAAACTGCTGCTGTCCGTCGAGTACGAGAAGCCGGACCCGGCTCTGCACACCGAACTCTTCGTCAAGTTCTCCCGCGACTTCACCGACCCCGTCCGCGACCGGGGACGAACCCAAATGCAGTTCGAGGTGCGCTTCGCGGCGCTGTCACGCTGCGACGGCTTTCCGATCGCGGTGCCGAGCTGCCAGTTCGGCGACTACCATGCCGGCTCCGGTACCGGAATATTGATTTGCGAGCGTATTCCGTTCGGCCGTCAGGGAATCGAATCGCAGCACCACAAGTGCCTGGACTACGAGATGCCCGCACCGCTCGAGCACTACCGGGCGCTGCTCACCACCGTCGCCAGACTCGTCGGCGCCCACAAGGCCGGTCGTCTGCCGGCTTATCTCACCGAGCAGTTCCCGGTAGAGATGGAGGCCGCGGCGGTCGGTGAGCGGGCCCCGGTCACGCCCGAGAGTGTGCAGCGTCGCGTCGCCTGGTATGCAGAGTTCGCAGCACTCAATCCCGGCCTGTTCCCGGCGAACATCCGGTCGGCGGCGTTCACATCCCGGTTGACGCAGGAGGTTACCCGCGTTGCCGAGCACGAGCCGGCGATCTGGCGCCACCTCGCCGCTGACCGCGACTACACTGCGCTGTGCCACTGGAACGCCAACGTCGACAATGCGTGGTTCTGGCGCGACGCCGGCGACCGCCTGCACTGCGGGCTGATGGACTGGGGCTGCGTCAGTCAGATGAACGTCGCGATGGCGATCTGGGGAGCGATGTCCGGCGCCGAGACCGCGATGTGGGACCGGCATCTCGACGAACTGCTGCACCTGTTCGCCGCCGAAGTTGCCCGCTACGGCGGCCCGGATCTCGGCGTCGAGGTGTTGACACGTGACCTGATGCTCTATGTGGCGCTGATGGGTATCACGTGGCTGCTGAACGTACCTGCGCTCCTGCGCAGGCGAGCACCCGATTTGGCGGAGGCGACGAGCCGGGTGGATCCGCGGGTGAAGGACGACGAAGACGTCCGCGCTCCGCTGCAGATGCTGACGAACATGCTGAACCTCTGGGACACCTACGATTTCGGCGGCATGCTCGGCTAATTCCCTGCTAATCCCGTCCCCGGCGCGCTCGATCACCCTTGAACCGGCAACTCGTAGAGGCTGTAAGCCCACGCGTCGTGTTTGAACGGCAACTGTTCGGCCGCTTGTGGGATTACCTCTTCTTGATCGAATGGTGGGTCACGGGCGCCTGCCAGAGCCCGACGATCGCATCGATGAGCCCGTCTGCGGCCATTGGCCAGCTGAGTTGGGAACGCCGCCCGCGCCCGGCGAGCGCACGCTCGTGCTCGGCGCAGGTATGCATCAGCAAGTTGCGCGCCATCACGTTTCGCTGTGCCCGCACATGACCCGAGAGGTCGGGCAGGCAGCGGTTGATCCCTTCTATCGTCTGCACCAGCACCGGTGAGGCCAGCGCGTCCTTGGTCGCGATGGCGTGGTAAGCGGGATCGGCCATCGCCTGTGCGGCGAAGCGCGCGTACCACGTCGGGTTGCCCAGTACAGCCAGATGGTCCGTGAGCGGTCGCACGAGACAACTCACCCAGTCGCGCATGTCTGTAGAGTCGACGGTCAGCTCCACCATCTGTGCCCGCAGGTGCTCGATCGGTTCGTGGTGCTTCGCCTCGATCGCGCGCAACAGATCGGTCTTGCTGCCGAAGTGGTAGCTCACCGCCGCGGTGTTGCCCTGGCCGGCCGCCTCGCTGATCTGCCTGTTGGACACCGCGAACATGCCGTACTCGGCGAACAACTTCTCAGCCGCGGTCAGGATCGCATCGCGAGTGCCGGTCGACCGGTCGGTGCTCAAGACCCTCGGTGAGGCCACACGCCAAGTGAACAACCTCGGGACGGTTAAATCAAGCGCTTTATTTAACGTCGCCTGAGGTCGGCCCCGCCGTTATCTCATCGCGTGCTCCGATAGGTTCGATCGTGGCTCACCCGTAGCGATGGTGAAAGGCAGGCGGAGTCATGACGGAGCTCGACATCGGTGTCTATGTGCCGCAGATGGGATTTTCGTACGAGGAGATCCTGCACCGTGCTCTGCGCTGCGAGGAGTTGGGGATCGGGTCGCTGTGGCTGTACGACCACCTCTACGGCCCCGGCCGGCCGGACATTCCGTCACTGGAGGCATGGACCCTTGCGACTGCGCTACTGAGCCGCACGCAACGCCTTCGGGTCGGACATATGGTCCTGTGCAACCAGTTTCGCCACCCGGCGGTTCTCGCGAAGATGGTCACCACGCTCGACCAGATCTCGGAAGGCAGGCTGCAACTGGGCATCGGCAGCGGCTCAATCGAAGACGAGCACACGCGCACTGGACTGGACTGGGGTACGTTTCGTGAGCGCTCGGAACGTCTGGGTGAGTCGTTGGCGATCTTGGCGCAAGCATTAACGGACGACGTGATCGACTTCGCAGGTGAGCACTACACCGTTCGGGGCATGCCGATCGTTCCCGGTTGTGTTCAGCGACCCCGCCCGCCGATCGTCGTCGGCGGCGTCGGCGAGAAGTACACGCTGCCGTTGGTCGCCCGCTATGCCGATGTCTGGAATGTTCCCACCTACGCGCTTGGTGAACTTGAGCACAAGGTCTCAGTGCTGCGGTCTCTGTGTTCCGGCATCGGCCGCGACCCGGACTCCATCGTGATGTCGGTGGAAGCGGTGATGGCGCTCGCGCCCGATGACGCGGCGCTTCCGGCGGTCCGTGAGCTGGCGGAAAAACGCTTCGGCGGAACGGGATTCGGGCTACACGACGGCGGGCTCATCGGCACGCCTCCCGCCATCATCGACCGGCTTCACGAACTCCGGGAGTTCGGCTTCCGGCAGATCGTGCTGTTCCTGCACGACCGGGCATCCGACCACACACTCGAGTTGTTCGCATCGACGGTGCTGGCCGATCTGGAGGCCTAGCCGCCCTAGGCCCAAGCAGCAGCTGCACCGCAAATTCCGCATCCGTTAGGGCAGCACGATCCGCAGCCGCTCCCAGCCGCGCACCGTTGACGTTGGCGCCAGTTGCATGCTGTCGTAATCGATGTCCCACTCCGGGAAGCGGTTCAAAAGCTCGTCGAGCGCCACCTTGCCCTCCAGTCGCGCCAGGTTGGCGCCCAGACAGTAGTGCAAACCCTTCCCAAACGTCAGGTGGCTGATGTTGTCGCGGTGGATGTCGAATTCGTCCGGCTTGTCGTATCGCCGCGGGTCGCGATTCGCCGCGCCGAACAGCAACAGCATCGCACTGCCGGCCGGCACCGTGGTTCCGTAGGCCGCGAAATCCCTTGCCATGTAACGGGCGACGTGCGGACCCGTCGGCTCGAACCGCAATGTCTCGTCGACCGCCCGCAGCAGCAGCGTGCGGTCCTCGACCACCTCGCGGCGCTGGTCCGGATGCTCTGCCAGCACCTTGGCCAGCCAGCCGATGAGCCGGCCCGTCGTCTCGTTGCCCGCTCCGGCGACCACTTGGGTGTAATGCAGAACCTCTTTGCGCGTCAGCTTTCTCGTCACGCCATGCTCGTCCTCGAACTCGACGTTCAGCAGCGCCGTCATCAAGTCGTCGGACGGATTCTTCGAACGCCACTCCACGTAGTCGGCGTAGATGCTCCCGTCGGCGATCCTGTCCGCATTGACAACCTTCATCGGCGCACCGGGTTTGGTGCGGAGGTTCGCGTCATTGGCGTCCCGCACCGAGATCTGCTCCGATTCCGGGATGCCCAACAACATTCCGATCACGCGCATCGGCATCATCGAGGCGAGTTCCGCGATGACGTCGAAACCGCCTGAACCAACCAGCGGGTCAAGGCATCTCACGCAATACCGGCGGATCTGGTCCTCGATGGCCGCCATCCGCCGGGGCGTGAAGACCCGCGACATCAGCCCGCGCAACTGCGTGTGGACCGGCGGGTCCTCCATCATCATCACGCCCTTGGGCATGTCGAACTTGGACTGGACGAGTTCGAGGATGTCGCCGCGCGCGCTGGAGAACGTCTCCCAGTTCAGCAACGCCTTCTCGACGTCGGCATGACGTGACAGCGCCCAGAAGTCGTTGCGCTCGTTGTAGTAGATCGGCGCCTCTTCGCGCAGGCGTGCGTAGACCGGGTACGGGTCGGCGACGATCGAGACGTCGTACGGGTCGTAGTAAACGTCTGTACTGGTAGTCATTTCAGACAACTTCCTGCATCGACGGGAAGGGTGACACCTGTGATGTAGCGGGATTCGTCAGATGCCAAGAACAGCACCGCGTTGCTGATGTCCTCCGGCTGCACCCAAGGAATTGGCAGCATGTGGAACGTCTGGCAGATCGGGGCGAGATCGTCGGGCCCGGGGTTCTCCAGATCGGGGCGGAACATCCGAAACGTCTTCTCGTTGATCAGTAATGGCGTGCTCACATGCGTCGGGTGCACCGAGTTGACCCGGATGAAGTCGTGGCCCAACTCGACGGCGAAGGACCGCATCAGCCCGACGACACCGTGTTTGGCCGCCACGTAGTGGCCGGTGTGCGGGTACGTCTTCAGCCCGGCGACCGAACTCGTCAAGATGATCGAGCCACCGCGACCGCCCGCCTTGATGTGCGCAACGCCGGCCTTCACCGTCTTCCACACGCCGCTGAGGTTGACGTCGATCATCTCCTGCCAGATATCTTCCTCCATCTTGTGGAGCTTGACTCCATTGGTGCCGATGCCCGCGTTGGCGACGATGACGTCGAGGCGCCCGAGCTGCTCGACGCCGCCGTCGACGGCGGATTTGAGCGCGTCGAAGTCACGGACGTCTACCTCGGCGGTGACGATGCGCCGGTCGGCGTCCTTGACCATCTCGGCCGTATGCGCCAGGTCTTCGGGGGTGGCCCCGGGCGCCGGCGAGTTGTCGAAGGTCCGGCAGATGTCGACGGCGATGACGTCGGCGCCCTCCTGGGCGAGCCGGACCGCGTGGCTGCGGCCCTGGCCCCGCGCCGCGCCGGTGACCAACGCCACCTTCCCTTCGACGCGTCCGCCCATCGCGACTCCTCACTTGTTGGGCGACCGCCCAACCCCTAGGCTGACCCTATGTCTATCAGCACCGTTGAGGAGGGGTCAAGCGATCGGCGAGAGTTGACCACCCGTGATTCCCTGATCCGAGCGACTGCCCAAGTCATGCTTGATGAAGGCTATGCGGCCGCGACGTCGCGGCGCGTGGCGGCCAAGGCCGGGATCAAGCCCGCGCTGGTGCACTACTACTTCCCGAGCATGGACGAACTGTTCCTTGCGGTGCTGCGAGCAGGGGCGGAAGTCAACCTACAGCGGCAGCGTGAGGCGCTGTCGGACGCCGAGCCGCTACACGCGTTGTGGCACCTCAGCAGTGCGCAGGGCAGCCAGCTGTGGATGGAGTTCATGGCGTTGGCCAACCACCGCAAGGCGATCCGCACCGAGATCGCGGCCTACAACGAGCGGTTCCGCGACTTGGAGGAGGCCACGCTGACACTGGTGCTGCGGGCGCACGGCGTCGACACACAGGAGTTCCCGCCAGTGGTCATGTCGATGATCCTGGCCAGCCTCGCCCGCATCCTGGTGCTCGAAAAGGGACTCGGCATCACCCGCGGGCATGCCGAAGCGCAGGCGTTCGTCCAGCGCTATCTCGGCCGCTTCGACATGCCGGAATGATCCCCGAGCCGCTCCGCGGCCAACTCCCGAAGATCGGCGGACTTGATCTTCGCATTGCCGGTCAGCGCGATCTCGTCGGCGCGAAAGAACAGCACCCGACGCGGCACCTTGTAGCTCGCCAGCCGCTCGGCCAGAAACGTGCGGATCTCCTCGGCGTCGATGGTCGCACCGTCGTGCGGCACCACACACGACACGACGACTTCACCCAGCGTCTCGTGCGGCACCCCCACCGTTTGGGCTACCTTGACGCCGGGATGCTTGACCAGAGCCTCGTCCACCTCGCGCGGTGAGACGTTCGCACCGCCGGTCTTGATGATGTCGGTGAGCCGGCCCTGCCAGAAGAGCCGCCCGACGTCGTCGACATAACCGCCGTCACCCGTGCGGAAGAAACCGTCAGCGTCGAGCGTCTCGTCCAGCGGCGTGCCGATGTAGCCCAGCATCAACGTCGGGCCCTTCACGCAGATCTCGCCGCACTCTCCCCGCGGCACCACCTCCCCCGTCAGTGGGTCGACGATCTTGAGCGTCACGCCGGGAAGTGCCTCGCCCATGCTGCCACCGATGACGTCGTCGGGCGTGTTGGCCGGGAAACACGTTGTGATCGTGAAGGTTTCGGTGTTGCCGTAGGCATGGCCCGGCTCGAACCATTTGGTGGACACCGTCGGATGCCGGGCGACCGGTGTCTTGTAGTCGACGAACCGCATGCTGCTCAAGTCCACCTGGTTCCAGTTCGGCGCAGCTTCGAGTTGCGCCCACTGGTGCGGCCAGGCGAACGGAAAGTTGACCCGTTCGGCGGCCATCAGGTCGAGTGCCTCGGCGGCGGCGAACGTCGGCTGCAGCACCAGCGAACCGCCGGCGGCCAGCGTCGAGCCGAGCGACATCCCGAAATTGCCCGACCAGAAGAAGCCGTTCGCCGACCAGCACCGCACATAGTCGTCCGGGCCGAATCGGTACATGCGCCGGAACCGCCACATCTGGATGCAGACGCCGCGGTGCGCGCTGAGGATGCCCTTGGGCTTACTGGTGGATCCCGACGAAAAGAACAGCACCGCAGGATCACTCGGCTGCACCGCCGCAGCCGTCGCCTCGACCAGTTCGCGCGGCTCGGCGTGCCCGGCTGCCAGGAAGTCGTCCCAGGGTTGGATCCCGGGCACGGGCTCGCCGATCATCGCCAGCGCGCGCAGGTACGGGTACGTCGTCGATGACAGTGACGTCGCGCCCAGCTCGGTCAGCGTCGTGGCGAAGTCTTTCCTCAGCACGCTGCGCTCGAACAACAGCACCGAAACACCCGACGACTGCAGCAGATAGTCGAGTTCGGCGGCGGTCGAGAATGTGCTGAGCGTGACAGCCACCCCACCGGCCAACGAGATGCCGAACACCGCGGAGATCCATTCGGGCCGATTCGTCATCAACACGCCGACGCGGCTGCCCTTGCCGGCCCCGTGCGCACGCAGCGCTCGCGCCACGCCGACCGCGCGGCTATAGAGCTCGGCGTACGTCCAGCGCGTGGCGCCGTCGGCCGTCCGGAAAACCAAAGCCTCACGCTGGCCGTACATCTCGGTCACTTCACGAAGGAACCCGGGCAGCGTGAGCGCCCCGAGCCCTGGCTCAGCGCTCAGAGGTGGTCCCGAGACGACAGACAGCGGCTTCACCTCAGACCGGCAATTCCACCTCGGCGGTGCAGTCCACCAGCACGGTGCCATCTTGGTTGGTCAGCCGCAGCTTCACCTGCACCAGCGGTACACCCCACTCGGACTGCGGATCCTTGCCGATCACCTCGGCGTCGAAGTAGGTGACGTCGCCCTCGAACGCCGGCCCGCGGAAGTCGGCCTTGGTGTGCCGCACCATGCCGTCGTGCCCCGCCCAGTACGCGAGATAGTCGGTGCACCAGGCACCCATCGTCGCACCGTAGCCGTAGGCGCGGGCCATGCCGACTTCACTGGCCCGGTCCGCGTCGATATGACCGCGGGAGGGCCCCACGTAGAGCCCGTCGCGCTTGCGCGGATCGATCTTCGCGTCCTCCTCGTCGAACGCGAAATCCTTGCCCCAGCCCGGGTCCTGGTACACCCACGGATCCTCGACGCCAGCGGGTGTCACCCAGTGGAACGTGCCCCAGATGTTGAACAGGAAGGCCCGGTATTCGGTGGTGAAGCTCGCGATGCTGTGCGGCCCGATCACCCGGCGCGGCAGCGTATCGCCGACTTTCACCTCGTCGAAATGCGGCGAGACGCCCATGCGGTTCGACTCCAGCCACTCGCGGCGCAGCCGGTCGACCTCTTCCAGCTCCGTCTGAGTCCAGCGTTTGATCTCGCCCAGCTGACTTTCGAACATGCCCCGCTTGGTGGCCTCTTCGTACAGGTAGCGGATCGCCGTCGACCGCTCGCGGGCCACCAGCACGCCGTGCTGGTTGTGGTGCACCGTGTCGCCGCGCGAAAACATCGTCGGCCCGGCGAATTTCGTCTCGACGACCTTGTAGTCGTGGAAGCGGCGCTGTTGGAACAACTGGTCGCCGGGCCGGACCGGGCAGCCGTAGAACCACCATTCCTCGCCGCCAAAGATCAGGTGGCTGTTGGGGATGTGCCCGACGCATGCGGGCGCCGCGCCGTGCCCGTAGTCCAGTGCCACCGCGATGGACTGCGGCGCGAGGATGCCGCCGAACTTGGATTCCTGGGCGAACCGTTCGTCCCAGTGCAGTGGGTTGGGATAGTCCATCGCCATCACCCAGCGGCGAATGTCGGAGGAACTGCACGGATCCCACAGCTGCCCGCCACCGATCGGCTTGCCAACCCGGTGGTCGACGTCGGACAGGTCGAGTTCTGCCATTGCTTGCCCCGATCAGCGGTTGACGTCGACGACGATGCGGCCGCGTACCTTGCCGTCCATCAGGTCACCGGCCGCCTTGACAGCGTCGGCGAGCGCGACCACCTGCGAGATCGCTTCGAGCGCACCTGGATCCAGGTCGCGGGCCAGCCGCCGCCAGGCCGCCAGCCGTGGCTCCTTCGGCGCCATCACACTGTCGATGCCCAGCAGCGAAACCCCGCGCAGGATGAACGGTGCCACGGATGCGGGGAAGTCCATGCCCTGGGCCAGGCCGCACGCGGCGACCGCGCCGCCGTACCGTGTCTGCGCGCACGCGTTGGCCAGCGTGTGGCTGCCGGCCGTGTCGACCACGCCGGCCCAGCGTTCCTTCTGCAGCGGCTTGCCTTTCTCGGCGAGCTCGGCGCGGTCCAAAACCGCCGAGGCGCCCAGCTTTTCGAGATACTCGGTTTCCGACGCCTTCCCGGTGGCCGCGGCCACCTTGAATCCCGCCTTCGCCAGCAGCGCGATCGCGACGCTGCCGACACCGCCGGTGGCTCCGGTCACCAGGACTTCGCCCGCGTCGGGTGACACACCATGGTCGAGCAGCGCGGTCACGCACAGGCTGGCGGTGTAGCCGGCGGTACCGATCGCCATCGCCTGCTGCGTGGTGAACTCGGACGGCAGCGGGACGAGCCAGTCGCCGTTGAGCCGGGCGCGCTGGGCCAGGCCGCCCCAGTGGGTTTCCCCGACGCCCCAGCCGTTGAGCACGACGGCGTCGCCCTTCTTCCAGTCCGCGTGGCTGCTGTCGGTGACGACGCCGGCGAGGTCGATGCCGGGAATCATCGGGAACGTGCGCACCACCGGCGACTTGCCGGTGATCGCGAGCCCGTCCTTGAAGTTCAGCGTGGAGTACTCCACGTCGACGGTCACGTTGTCTTCCTGGCCGTCGGGGAGCTGCGTCTCGTCGAGCTCCTTGACGCTCACCGACTGCCCGGCGTCGTCCTTCTCGATCAGAATTGCCGAAAACATCGGTGGCTCCATTCCTCCTCGACTCCGGGGTCTGGTCGGTGAGAATATCATTCTCAGTGTTGAGCATGATATTTCCATGGCAGGGGCGGTAGTGAAGGTTCAACCGGCGGCGTTCTTGCGGACCACCCTGCCGCTGAACCTGTCGCAGCTGGAGACGTTGGACAGCGGCCGCTACCACTCCATCTGGCTTCCTGACCACATGGTGAGCTTCTGGCCGGACTCGATCTGGAGCCCCGAGTTCACCGATCTCGCCACCGCCTCGCCGTCCCCGCACCGCAACCTCGACGGCATGGCGGTCGCCGCGGCGGCGGCCGTGCTGACTCACAACGTGCCGATCGCGACCAGCGTCGTGGACACCGTTCGCCGCCACCCGTCGCTGCTGGCGCAAGCCGCGGTCACGATCGACCACCTCGCCAAGGGCCGCTTCATCCTCGGACTCGGCAGCGGCGAAACCGAGAACACCGTCCCGTACGGCTTCGACTTCACCACGCCGGTCACCCGCTTCGAGGAAGCGTTAAAGGTCATCCGGCTGCTCTGGGACAGCGGTGGCCCGGTCGACTTCGAGGGCCGGTTCTACACGCTGCAACAGGCCCGGCTGGACACCGAGCCGTACGACGGTCGCTTTCCGCCGATCTGGATCGGCGCCAGCGGTACCCGGATGCTCGATATCGCCGGACGCTACGCCGACGGCTGGTGGCCGGCGGGGGCGTGGACGCCGGATCACTACGCGGAAATGCTTGCCACACTTCGTAGGTCGGCTGAACGTGCCGGACGTGACCCGATGGCAATCACCCCCTGCTACATCCAGGTGTGCATGATCGGCCGCGACGACGCGGCGCTCGCCGAAATCCTGGAAGCGCCGTTGGTCAAGGCGTTCCTGCTGCAGGCTTCCGCCGAAGTGTTGCGCCACTTCGGCTACGAGCATCCGATGGGCGAGAACTGGCGCGGCTTCCAGGACATCGACCCCGCGGTCCTGACCCGCGAACGCATCGTCGACTTCCTCGGCCGCGTCGACCCCGAAGCGATCCTCGCCATGGTGCCGCACGGAACGCCGCAGCGGGTGGCCCGGATGATCAAGGCGTACGTCGATGCGGGTCTGCGGGTGCCGAAGATCTTGGATTACGGCGCGATGGCCGGACTGAAGTACGCGGCCGCATCCGCCGAGAATGTGCGCGCAGCCGAGGACGAGCTGATGCGACTGTGCGGAGAAGTGCCATGACGTCACGGCTCGATGCGGCCGAGATGCTGGCCCGGGCCCAGGCTGCCACCGGCCAGTCGGACTATGGCGACGCGACGCTGCCGAAGCGATTCGCGGTCGCGGTCGGGGTGCTCAACGACGCGGGCATGGATGCGCACGGTCGTCGGCAAGCCGCGGACGTCTGTCACTGGTTGCTGACGTCGCGGCTCGAGTTCTTCGAAGACCGCAACCGCTATCCGATCGGCGACGAAGTGATCGAGCGCCCGATGTTCGTGACCGGTGAGCCGCGCTCGGGCACCACGCTGATGCACGCGCTGATGTCTGCCGACCCGACGGCGCGGGCGCTGCGGTTCTGGGAGGTGATGTATCCCTCCCCACCCCCCGGGCTCACCGGAGGTGACGACCTGCGGCGCACGAAAGCCGATGCCGACTGGCGCGAGATCAACGCCAAATTGCCGAAATGGCTTCACAGCCACCCGTACAACGACATGCTCGGTGACGGCCTGCCCGAGGACGAACGCACTTGGGCATTCGACTTCCGAGTGATGACCCCGACAGCCTGGTGGCGGGTGCCGATGCAGACGGTTGTCGGTGGCCTGCCCACCGACGCCGCCGCGCAGTACCGCATCCACAAGGCCATGTTGCAGCAGTTCCAGTTCCGTCGCCCACCAAAACACTGGGTACTCAAGGGGTTTCACGGTTCCCGGCTGACGGAGTTTTTCGATGCCTACCCGGACGCGAACCTGATGTGGCTGCACCGCGATCCGGTCCAGGTGGCGGCGTCACGCACCATGATGATGGCCGACATCCTCGAGGGGATCACCGGACCCGTCGACCTGACCGCCGCCGCCAAGATGCACCTGGAGCTCACCCGCGCGAGCATCGGGAACACGATGTCCAACCCGCTGGTCGATGACCCGCGCATCCTGCACGTCCGCTACACCGATTTCATCGCCGACCCGGTCGCCACAGTCCGTCGCTACTACCAGTTCGCCAACTGGCCCCTGGCTTCTGAAGCCGAAGGGGCCATGCGTGACTACCTGGCGAACAACCCCGGCGACCGCTACGGCAAGTTCAGGTATTCCACCGAGCTGCTGACCGACATCGGCGAGGACATCGACGCCTTGCACGCCGAATTCCGGCCGTTCCGTGAGCGTTTCGGCGTCGAGATCGAGAAGCGGGACTGAGGTGGCGCACAATCGCTTGTCGGTGCACGCCGTCACGTTCTCCGGCGCGCCCCTCACCGAGCTGGACAAGCATTGGCGTGCCCTCGGTTTGCGCCGGCTGAGCCTGGTGGACTCCCAACTGTCAGAGCCCGACCTTCAGCGGCTCATCGACGACGGCGGCTATGCCGTGGAGTCGGTCTGTCACGTGTTCGACACGCGCGACGGACTATTGCGGGTGATCGACGCGGCCGCAGCGGTTCACGCGCGATCGATCTACATGTTGACGGGCGGCCGCGGGGGGACCACCTGGGAGCGGGCCGCCGAGCGGTTCTGCTCCGCGATCCAGCCCTGTGTCCGCAGTGCGGAGCAGGCCGGCATAGCCCTGGCCATCGAGCCCGCGTCCAGCCTGTACGCCGACATTCACATCGCCCACACACTGCGCGACACGATCACGCTCGCCGAGATGGCGGGCGTGGGCGTCTGCATCGACCTCTTTCACTGCTGGGCCGAAGCCGATTTCGCGGAGCTGGTCAACCGGGCGCTCCCCCGCACGCAGCTGATCCAACTCAGCGACTACGCGCTCGGTGACCGGGCGCTTCCGGCCCGCGCCGTGCCCGGCGACGGTGCCATCCCGATCGGGCCCTTCGTCGCCCAGGTGCTGGCCGGTGGCTACCCGCACAACTTCGACCTGGAACTCATCGGTCCGCGAATCGACCGCGAAGGCCGGTTCGAGGCCGCCCGCCGCGCATGCGACGTGGTCGAGGCATTACTCAACAGGCATGGGGCATAAGGGGATACACGATGGCGTTCGGCGACGGGCCCGACGATGCGGCTCTCAGCGCGGCATGGGCGGATTTCTGCGACCGACTGAAGGCCGCCGGCGAGCGCGTCTTCAAGGAGCACAACCCGTCGTCGGGACTTCACCGCGCCGACGCGTTCCGCTTCCTCACCCAGAACCTCGGCCAGGCGTTCGACCTGGCGCTGGAAACCAAGGATCCCCACTATCCGCTCATGCACGCCTTCTGCACCCCTACCCGCAAGCTCGGCGGCGACTGCGCCGACTTCACCTATCACCAGGCCTGGATCGACGGGCAGTCGGCCTACCGAATCACCGGCAACCGCGGCACCGCGCGCTTTTTCAACATCACGGGGCAGGGTGCGCGGAAGGAGGGGCCGGGTGTGCTGCACGAGCCGTTCGGCGACGTGCCCGAGGCCAACCTGTTCGGCCATCAGCTGACCACCTCCGCGAACGGTGACTTCGAGCTGTACGTCGGTGGGCCACGGCGTGATCCGAACTGGCTGCCCACGACGTCGGAGTCCCGGAAACTGTTCATCCGGCAAGGCTTTGACAGCTGGGACGAGCGCCCCGCACGACTGCGGATCGAGCGCGTCGACATGGACTCGCCCGATCCGCCGCCTACCCCCGCGACGATGATCGCCGCGATGGGCTGGGCCGGCGACTTCGTCACCGGACTGATGAACGACTGGCCCGAATTCCCGTTCACCTACGGTGGGGTTGACGCCGAGCACCCGAACGGCTTTCCGGAGCCGGAGACAGATGCGGCCGACACAAAGCGCGGCCGGGCAGCAGTCAACATGCATTGGGTGCTGGCAGCCGACGAAGCCCTGATCATCGAATTCCCTGCGCACGAAGGGCTGTGGACGTTCACCAACATGGGTGTGTTCTTCAACAGCATGGATTACCTTTACCGCCCGGTGAGCTACACGCCGAGCCGGACGATCGTTGACAGCGACGGCCATGTGCGGCTGATCGTCGCGCATCACGACCCCGGCTATCACAACTGGATCGACACCCAGGGCTTCGAGCGCGGCAACATCACCTACCGCCACATGCTCGAAGGGGCTCCGGTGCCGCTGCGAACCCGGCTGGTCAAGCGTGCCGAACTGCCGGACGCGCTGCCCACCGACACCGTCGCCATCACCCCGGAGCAGCGCGTCGAGCAGATGTGGGCGCGCTTTCACGGGATCCTGCAGCGCTACGGGATGTGACCTCCGCCGCACGCCCAGATCAGACTTGTTGCACGGATTTCGGTGATTTGCGTGCAGGCAACCTGAGTTCGGCCGAGGGAGCCGCGGCCGGGCGACGGCCCGGCGAAGGCCTGCCAGCCACCGTGAGCTAAGTTGCATTACCGTTCGCGCGGGATCTGGAAAGGGTCGCATGGAGATCGAGGGCAAGAATGCGGTAGTCGTCGGCGGCGCGTCGGGATTCGGACGGGCGACCGCCGAGGCGCTGGCCAAGCGCGGCGCGAGCGTGGCGATCCTGGACCAGCCGCAGTCCAAGGGCCAGGAGGTCGCCGACGGAATCGGTGGGCCGTTCATCGGCGTCAACGTCACCGATTTCGCCGGTACCGAGCAGGTGCTGGCGCAGGCCGTCGACGATCTCGGAGGACTTCACATCGCGGTGACCACCGCGGGCGGCGGGATCGGCGAACGCACCGTGAAAAAGGACGGGCCGCACAGCCTGGCCTCCTTCCGCAGAGCCGTCGATCTGAACCTGATCGGCACGTTCAACATCAGCCGACTCGCCGCCTGGCACATGAGCACCAACGAACCCGAGGACGAGGAGCGGGGCGTGATCATCAACACCTCGTCGATCGCCGCGTTCGAGGGACAGATCGGCCAGGTGGCCTACACCGCGTCCAAGGCCGCGATCGCCGGCATGTGCCTGACGATGGCGCGCGACCTGGGCAGTCTCGGCATTCGCGTGCTGGCGATCGCGCCGAGCCTGTTCGCCACGGGGTTGACCGAAGGCATTCCCGACGAGTTCGCCGCCAAGCTGACCAAGGACGCCGCGTTCCCGCGCCGCCTCGGGCGGCCGGAGGAATACGCCAAGCTGGCGGTCGCGATCGTGGAGAACCCGATGCTCAACGGCCAGTGCATCAGGCTGGACGCCGGGCAGCGGTTCGCGCCGAAGTAGGTCGGCCTGGCGCCACCACCCCGCCGAGCGTGCACACTTGTATGACCCTTTGCGGCGTGTCGGGGTACAGACTCGCACGCTCGCGCCAAAGGTTAGCCGCCCATTGCTGCGTCGCTGGCCGCGATGACCAGTTCAACCGCCTGGTTGCGGCTGAGTGACCCGATCACTTGCCCTGCGGCACGCATCATTTCGCCGACGAACACGGTCGGCCCGTTGGTCAGGTTGTCGAACGCCTCGGAGATCACCGTTTCCACGGCGTCGGCATCGGGTGGCGTCTCGTCCGGCGAAGTCAGCAGCCCTCGCTGATGTTCGAGCAGCCGCAGCGCCGGCGTGTTGGTCTTGCCGAGGACGAGGCCGAGCACGTCGACGCCCTTGCTATGAAGTTCGGCCCAAAGTCCTTCCGCAAACACCATGTCGAATGCCTTCGTGGCGCCGTAGGCCACGATGTTGGGACCGCCGGCCAGTCCGGCGCCCGACCCGAAGATGACGATGCCGCCGGTGCGGCGCTTCACCATCGCCGGCGCGAAGTGGTGACACAGTTGCATGGGCACTACGCAGTTGCGCTGCACCATCGCTTCGGCGGTTTCGATCGGGTTGGCGAGGAACGGCTCGAAGTTCGGGTCGGCGCCCGCGCAGTAGACGAGGAAGCCGACTTCGAGGTCTCCGGTGGCGTCCGCGATCTTGGCCGTTGCACCTTCCTCCGCCAAATCAATGGCGAGCGTGCGGGTTTGGGCACCGGTGCGGGCAGTGATGCCGGCGGCGACCTCCTCGAGAACGGCTTGACGTCGCGCCAGTAGCACGACGTTCAGCCCCCGCCCGGCGAGTTCCTCGGCGAAGGCGGCCCCGACGCCGTCCGAGGCTCCCGCCACCAGCCCCCAGGGTCCGTACTTGGCTGCGAACGTCATCAGCGTCTCCTACCCGCCGCCGAACGTGCTCAGCCGCACCGAAGTAAAGCGGCGACGAGCGATGCGCCAGCCGTCTGCCGTTCGCACGATCTCGTCGTCGTAGTAGCCGATTACGTTCACACCGGAGCTACCCTCTCCGACCATCACCATGTCCACGTAGGTGCGCGCCCGCGCCCGGTCACCGTCGACCTCGATCACCTGGTTGCTCATCCGATGCAGTGTCTGCACACCTGCATGCGACAGCTCCATGAAGTCCGTGACCGCGTCCACGCCGTTCCACGTGCCGATCTCGCCGTAGTCGAGCCGGCAGTCGTCGGTGAAGACGGTACGGAACAGCGGCCAGTCATGCCGGTCGATCCCGGTGGCGTAGCGCACTACCAGATCCGAGACGTCCTGCCGGTCTTCTCGTGCGGTCATGTGGGATCCCCGTTCGGGTGCACGACGATTCGCGGCGGGCCGTCGGACTTGC
>Ga0055451_10000047_pt1 | contig 37575 bp, 36 predicted proteins | sample China_Galinas_PW_3_FD_57745 | JGI IMG/M metagenome (GOLD analysis project Ga0055451, IMG submission 57745) | Wetland microbial communities from San Francisco Bay, California, USA, that impact long-term carbon sequestration - China_Galinas_PWB_D2 | ecosystem: Environmental > Aquatic > Marine >... | reverse complement strand
CCAGTTGGCGTTATTGTTGCGGTTCCAGTTGGCGTTATTGTTGCGGTTCCAGTTGGCGTTGCCGTTGGTATTCTCGTCCGGGCTCACGTTAACGTTAAGGTTAAGGTTTGTGTTAGTGTTAGTGTTCGTATTGGTGTTGGTGTTACGGTTCCGGTTGATGTATCCGTTTGCGTTCCAATTGGCGTTTCCATTGCCGTTTGAGTTTCGGTTGCGGTTCCAGTTGGAGTTGCCGCCGTTGCTGTTAACGTTGTAGTTGCTGTTGTTGTACTTGTACCTGTAGCGGTTGCCGTTCAGGTTTCGCCTCAGGTTTATGTTACTCTTCGTGCCGTCGTCGTAAGCGATTATCTTGCGGTTCGAGAAAACCCTAAGGGTGCCCGGCCTCGAATAATACATGTTGATGCCGAATGATTGGCTTGTGCGCCCGCCAAAGGTGGTATTGAAGTTGTAGTTAATGCCTATCGGCGAAGGGACGTATTTCCACATGGAAATACCCTTGTCCCGGTTGATACCCTGGAAAAGGACAAATGCGACTCCAAACCCAACATTATCGGAATGCCCGCTCGTGCCCTCGACTATCGATGTATCGGCAAAGCTCAGGTGTACCCCGTAAGTAACTAGCCTCGGATCGAATATGTATCCCGCATGACCCAGATTATAGACCTGTTTGAACTCGGAATGTTTACCGCCTCTGTTGTTCCACGAACGGCTGTACTCATAGCCCATGGAGAACGTAAGCGTGTAATGGCGTTTTGTGTACCACGCACTCCTCCGCGCCTCGGCCTTACCGGCAAAGAGGGACAGCACCATGCCCAGGACAGCTACGAACAGAAGTGTCCTGCCCAGGCGCTCAAGCCAGGGGATTCCTATTAGCCCCTTGCGAGCCATGCTATCTCGTGCCGGTGTGTTCGGCAATGCCGTTCTTCCTCCTGCCTTTCAATGAAACGCTGTACCCGTTCTGCTCGATGCTGACTACGTCGCGCTTGAGCGTGGCCATGGAGACCAGCAGCAGATCGGCGAGGTCCTCATAACTGAGTAGCACACCCTGCTGGCGAGCCTCCTCGGCGAGCCTTACGATACGCCTGCGCCTGAGCCCGGCTATGCCCTCCGCGCGCAGGACGTCCTCGTCGCTCTGACCCACGAGGGTGAGCTTCACCCTGCCGTCGCCGTTGCCCCGGCCGTTTACGTAATATTCGAGCTTTCCGAGTTCCATGTCTGATTAACCCTTATCCCTCAGGCGGCCTTCCCGTGTCCGCCAAGCGGGATATCAACTCCCTGTTCCCTCAGATGGCTTACGTCCCTCTTGAGGGTCGCCTTCGACGTCAGCATTATCATGCTGAGGTCTCGATAGCTGAGCCTTGCGCCCTGCGCCACGGCCTCGCTGAGTATCCTGCTGATCCGCTTGCGCCTGAGTTCGGCTATGCCGCAGTCGTGCCCGCCATCTTCGGCGCATACGGTCAGCTTCAGCAGTCTGAGCCTGTTATCGCCTTCCGGCACCCAATACGTCAGCGTCCCTCGCATGTTATATACCTCCCTATATAAGTAAATAATTGGGCCATATAGCGCACCGAAGGGTTAAATGGCTTACGCCCCCCGGTTGCCACAATCCCGGACATCCCTTGTTTTAAGCTCATTTGAACCCATCCTTTCGCGTTTGCTGAGTCCATTACCAGTATCAAGCATACAAAATACGTGCCAATTCGAGAAGCCTTGCGAAAAGACAGGTTAGACGCGGCGTTCGAGCACCGGCAAGTCGGTTGGGTTAAATCTGGATGTACTAATTCTGGGAAGCCGTTAAGCTCATATGAACGGCCTTTTTGAGGTGATTCCCTATTGCCCTTCTACACCCAATACATTCAACATCCATGCCAGCCACCGCAATAAATCTCCCGAGCATCACACACGACGAATCATTCAACTAAGAAACCATGGCCCCCTCTGAGCACAGGGGCGGTCTTGAATAAATCCATACTTACGTGTATCTTAAAGCCGGTGAAAAGAACTCTCGTCGCAATATTCTTCTCGCTCGTATTCATATCCTTTCTTACGCCCATGGAACTCGGCGATTTCTGGTGGCACCTGAGCACCGGGAAATGGATAATCGAGCACATGCGAATACCCACCGAGGACATTTTCTCGTTCACCTCGGCAAGCGGCAAGAACGTATCGTTCGTGATCAGCGCCTTCTGGCTCTGCCAGGTCGTCTACGCCTGCGTAGATAAATTCTTTGGTCTGTATGGGATCGTCGCCTTCAAGGCCCTGACATTCACCCTCACATTTCTCGTGGCTATTCGGTTCGGACGCGGCTCCATTGCCGCATACGTGGCCACTCTGCCCGCCATATACGTGGGCACGTTCTATGACGAGTCGAGGCCTCAGACGTTCTCATTCCTGTTCTTCGCCGCGGCGCTCTACCTGCTTGAAAACGCGCGTACGGCATACAGGGAGGACCGGGAGATCCCTAAAATCACTTACGCGCTGCCCCTTCTAATGGTGATATGGGCCAACGTACATCCGGGGTTTGTCATAGGCATCCCACTGATAGCGGCCTACGCGGCGGAGGCAATTGCGCTCGCGTCATTTAAAAGACCGCGCCCGCGAATTGGGCTCATCATCGCAATCTGCGTGGTCTCGGCAGCGGTATCGGCCCTTAACCCAAACGTCTTTGACGCGGCAGTGCGCACCCTGCAGATGCTCAAGAGCAGGCCTTCCATCCACGAGCACCTGCCGCTGAAGGAGTTCGCCGATTTCACCGGAGGTGAAGGGCTCTATCCCGCAATCGTCTCGCTCATAGTTCTGGGAGCGGCAAGCTTTGTGGCGCGCTTTGCGATAAAACGTCGGGTGCCGGACATTCTGCATCTGGCCGTCTTCGCGGTGCTCGCGGTCATGGCCCTGAAAACGTTTAGGGCGGGGTTCTTCTTTGCCATCTTCGCCGTGGCCGTCACGGGAAGAAACCTTTCGGATATACCCCCCCCCTCTTCTCTGGGCGCTGTCCTCAAAAAGCCAATTGCTAAACTCGGAGCGGCGGCGGCGCTTCTTGCTGCGATAGCCCTGCTGCTTGTCCCGAGGACATTATTCGTTAAGCCAATGCTCACCGAAGGCATATTCCCCGAAAGGGCAGCGACTTTCATAGAGAAAGAGAAACTGCCGCCGAATATCTATAATCCCTACGAATGGGGAGGGTATCTCATCTGGAGGCTCTACCCCGATTACAAGGTCTTTGTGGACTCTAGGGGAATCGGCGCGGTGAAGGAGCACAGTCAGGTGCTTCAGGCACGACCGGGATGGGAGAAGGTGCTTGATAAGCACGGCGTGAACACCGTACTGTTCTGGCCGCTGCTTCCATACAGGTCAGATGTACCACCCATAATAATGGAACTGCAGATGCAGGACGACTGGAGACCGGTGTACTGGGACACAAGATGCCTGATATACGTCAGGAGCGAGCTAGCCAAAAATCCTATTAGCAAGCGCGCGGTATGGGAGTTGCTTACGTCGTTGTTGCTTGCCAATATGGATAAAGATCCCGGCAATCCCGCCAACTATATCTCCCTCGGCGAGATATATGAACTGAGGGGGCTGCACTCTCTGGCCGAGGCGCAGTTCCGAAAAGCCCTCACCCTGGACCCTCAGAACGAACGGGCCGCCTTCGACCTCGAGAGCCTTCAGCTCGGCAACTAGGCCACTTATTTATATATATACAGTTGTATACCTTCACTTAATCTTCAAAACATGGGCGAAATCACGCAAACGTAGGCCAACTTGCTCAGCTTCCAAGCCCGGTTTCCCAGGTGAATTTGAAGTACCGCCAGACAAATTTAGACCCCTACGACAATCATAATTGATTATTAATTAAGACGTTTTATCCAGCTCGCACTCACAGCCGCCCGTTCTGCTGCACCTATGGCATGACGCTTGCATGATGACTGGCAACGAAAGCTGTGAAAAATATTCACATGCTGATAATCCCAAAATGAAAGGAGGTGGAAACGAAATGAAGAAAGTTATTCTCTTAACTATGGCAGTTTGCCTTATCGCTGCGGGCGTAGCCTTCGCCGGCGTCGTTGGTTCCTACCACGACCTCGGTACGGGCGGTCTGAGTGACACGAGCACCGGCACCAACCAGGTCTGCGTGTTCTGCCACCACCCGCACAGGGGCGCCGTCGCTGGTGCGCTTACCAACGCGCTTCTCTGGAACATTAACTCCAACCAGTACAGCTCGTCCTATGCGGTGTACACCAACACCAGCAGCGTGACCATGAACGCGGTAGGTAACGCGGTTGACAACGTCACGGATACCACGGCAGGTGAGTACATCTCGTACCTCTGCATGGGTTGCCATGACAGCGGTCTTACCGCTAACGCACTGCTTAGGGTTCCTAGAGACGCCACTTCGAACAACCAGGCTATCACGACTGCGGACTTCAACACCGCGGCCTCTAACCTCGGTACTACCCTCGAGGACGACCATCCGGTCAACTTCGACTTCAGCGATAACAACGGTGAAGACATCCAGACCGAGAGCGCTGGTGGTTCGACCGGCCTCTTCGTACCCGCTACCCAGACTTCGTCCGTCGGCTATCCTCTGTTCGGCGCCGAGGGCTGGATGCAGTGTGCTACCTGTCACGACGTTCATAGGGGCAACACCAGTGGAGACTGCACGACTGACACCGGCGTGAGCTGCGATCCGCAGATCGAGTTCATGAACGGCAGCACAGCCAACAGCGGTATCTGCACTGACTGTCACCTGAACAAGTAATCAGGTTCAGTATGCAACTTTAAGAGGGGGGCATTTATGCCCCCCTCTTTTTTATGCCATCGGGACTGGAAATGACAGGGCTATCGCAAAAGTGTAATGCCGATGACAGAGCGAAACATACGTGCCGTGATACGCTGAAATAGCGGCTATATAACAGCTAAGGGATGGATTAACAATAGATGTCCTTTTTCAAGTTGAATTTGAGGAGTAAACTCGGTTATATTAATTTGATGAGGAAATACGTAATCATACTTCTCATACTCGTGAGCATTGCCGCCCTGATGGGATGTGGCGGCGGACCCAAGTATGTTCGCCCGGACTACAGCTCCTTCGTATGGCCTGGGTCGCCTAACCCTCCGAAGATCAAACTGCTCAATGTGGTAATGACCGACCTCGACTTCCGCAAGCGAACAGCGGCTGAGAAGATGTTCGGAGAGGAAGCGTTCTTCTACTTTAAGAAACCCCACGACGTAGCCGTGGACATGAACAACAACGTGTTGGTCTCTGACACTTACAGAAACAAGGTCTTTGTCCTTAACTTTGATAAGGGCGCAGTCGGCGAGCTGTTCAACCCCTACGGGTGGGGCGAGGTCGGAGGAGTAGCAACAGATAACGTCAATGGGCTGATAGGCGCCACAAGCGGCAATAAAGTGGTCATCTTAGATCAGAAGTCCAAGAAGGTATTGTTCACCATTGGACCCGGGATGGATTTTGTAAGGCCCATGGGTATCGCCTTCGACCCGGTGAGGAAAATTATTTACGTGGCCGCGACGAGAAAGCACGAGCTCCACTCCTTCGACTACCAGGGGAATCACCTCAAGCAGATCGCATACCGGGGGACTGAACCCGGGGACGTCTACTTCCCTACTGACCTTGCCGTGGACTCGGAAGGACGGCTCTACGTCGTGGATACCATGAACTGGAGAATCGACATATTCGGCCCCGATGGCAAGTACCTTAGATCTTTCGGCACGAACGGCGACACTCCCGGCACCTTCGCGCGTCCCAAGGGCATTGCCATAAGCAACGACGGCTTTGTCTTCGTCACCGACGCGGCTTTCGGAAACTTCCAGGTCTTCGACGAGAAGGGCCAAACCTATACGTACGTGGGAGTGCCCGGCACTGGTTTTGGCATGTTCAACCAGCCCACGGGCATAGCTATCGGCGACGACGACAAGATATACGTAGTGGACCAGACCAACAGAAGGCTCCAGATATTCCAGTACCTCTCGCCAAGGTATTTGAAAGAACATCCCGAGGAAGCAAAGGCAGGCACGAACGTTACTAAGTCACAGTAACGTCCCGCAGCACGGTTACGCTCTACCTTTATTGTTCGTTAGCCCCCATCCCCAGATGAACTCTTCTCAGGTACTCGTCCCTGACGGGCGAAGGCGGCAGGGCGCGCAGTATCGCCTCGGCGTCGGGATACCTCTCAAGGCCAGTCAAGGCTATCGCCATCGTGAGCATAGCGTTGGGAAACCCGGGGCGTCCGGCAAGCACCGCCTCGGCCTCGCCGTATATGGGGCCGTATAGGGCCCTGTAGGGCAGTCCGTATTGCTCGATGGTCTCCATGTTATGGGGCGTCTTCCTTGCAAACACGGCAGAATTGTCTCCCATGTACACGAGCCGCCAGCCCTCGGGCTTCTCCTCCATGAACTTGAGCACAATCGGGGCTATCACGCCGTTCAGCCTCGAGACGGGCTGCACGATGATGAAGTTCACCCCAAAGGCGTCGAGCTGCTTCATGGTGCCCGGCATGGCGTTCATCATGTTCGTGCTCGCCTCAAAGACCTCGTTGCTCAGAATTCTTCCGTCTATAAATACCTTGTATTTCGGATACAGCCTCCATATGAGGTAGCCGCCCCATGTGTATTCGTTGAACATGGGGCCCTCGAGTTTCGCCTTCTCGATAAACTGCACCGCGTCCTCCGGGTAGGTGCCGTCCACCCAGTACTGCGGAGGTACCTGGGGATGCAGCTGCCAGGGGCTTCGCTCAACAGTGTATGAAACGAGAGCCGCGCATAGGAGCACTCCGACCAGGGCCGTCGCGACGCGCCAAAGCCTGCCGAGCCCGCCGGCCGCCCTCACCGCGAATATTGGAAGCACCACGAGGGCAAGCATCACGCCACGAGAATAATAAAGCGAGAAGACTATTACCGCCATGGCAAGGAGCGCCTCCGCAATTCTCACCCTCCTTCTGGCGACGTATCCGGCTATCATCAACAGTACCGCGAGGGCTATGAAGGCCATTATGTAGAGAGGCCACACGAGGTGGAGCTCCCTGTAGAAAAACCATAGCGGCTTGTACTCCATGACCTGGCCTATGACGTCCACCTTGCCGGGCATGCTCGCGGCAGGCGGGGCGCCCTTGAGGAACCTGCTGAGATGACCTTGAATGAATCCGTAAAGCAAGTGGTAAGAGTTAGGGTTAAGCAGCGATGCCCCTATGCCCGCCGCCGAGGGCAGTAGTATGAACAGGCCGCCCCTGTCTCGCTTGATAGCGGCCTCCGCAATCGCGCCCAGCGCAAAAGCCGCTATCATGACCACTCCGAAGATGAAACCGCCATGCAGGTTGCTCCACAGGGCCATCATGGCCGCGAGCACTATCGTCCAGAGCAGCCTGCCCCCCGGTCTCGTTAGGCGCTCAAGGAGCGGCACCAGGGCGAAGCTGAGCACCACGGTGAGGCCCTGCGGCCTCTCATACGTGTAATAGAGGCTCAGGGCCATTAGGAGAAGCGGGAGCGATATCAGAGAGAGCGCCCATAGGGGGTTTATATCCCTTCTCACGGCCATGTCGTACACGACAATGAAGGGCACTATTATCAGCAGGCTCCGAAAGACCACGAGCCCCGGATACCCGCCGAGGGCAAACACAAGGTACAGAACCACCTGCCCGAGCCACTGGCTTCTCAAGCCCTGCATCTGAAACGCCGTAAGCGGAGTGGGTGTGGTGAAAGCGAATGGGTCTTCCATTCCCGGGATATGTCCGCTCTGAAGCGTCCACTGGCCGCTCTTTAGGTGCCAGAAGAGGTCAGGGTCGGCAAGGGGTACAAGAAGCAGTATGAAGACATAGGCGAACAGGAGTGACGGCAGCCCGTATCGGAGCGACAGCGAGAGGTATTTATAAGGGCTGTGCCGCGTCGCCGGTTCGTTTTTCATCCCGGGGCTCCGGGGGCCGGCATCATTGCCCCTCGATGAGCTCTGACTTCTTCATCGAGCCCATCAGGTATTCCTTGAACTTCTCCGGGATTAGCCACCTTATGCCGAGCTTGTCGGCCCATTTAAGGGCTCCCTGGTCCGCAGTGACGAGCAGGGCGTCGAGTTCCATGGCAAGCAGAAGCAGGTCCACGTCCTCCTTGCTGTCTATAATTCCCTCACGGAGGGCCTCGCGGTACTTGCGCCTCAGGTCCTGGATGTTGTCGTTTAGGGGGGCGTCGCTTCTCACCGCCTTCTCTGCTACCCTGAGCCCCTTGTTGATGCGATCCCTCATCTCCTCCACGAGTTCGTATATGAGATAAGCCGGTGTCTTGAGCTCGTGGCGCTTAGGGGACTTCTGGTGCAGATAGACGAGCAGGTCTCCGGGGATCTTGTCGCGGTCCACGAAGTTCATGAGCTCCTCGAATATCGAGGGCGGCATGTAGAAGTCCAGAATGGGCAGCTGCGCCGCTATGAACAGGAACGACTCGAGCGCCTCCGTAGGCGTAGCGCCGAGGCTCGCCCTTACGTCGGGGTTTACGAAGAGGCTGGTGTCCAGTACGACGCGGTCCTTGCTAGATCTTGCAGGTGCCATGAAGTTTAAACTCGAAAGTATTCCAGGACCCGCATTCGGGGCATCTGCCCGCCCACTGCTCCTCCTGGTGGCCGCAGCTCGAACAGCAGTACGGGACCCTGAGGGTCTTCTTGAAATCGATAGTCTTCTTGAATTCCTCTATGGCGCGCTCGCAGTTGTTACGCCTCAGGAAGAGCTCGCCGAGCAGCTGGTTCCACTGGGGAAAGTCCTCGGGTATCTCACCGGTATCGAGAAGCTCGAGCGCGTCGTCCACCATCTCGAGCCTATAGTAGAGCTTTCCGAGGAAGAACCTGAGCATCTGGTTCTGGGGGGCGGAGGCCATTGCGTTCCGATATATCGAGATAAGCCTCGACGGGTCGCCGGCCTTGATAAGAAGATCCTCGATCTTCGCGAGTATGAGAGAAGACAACGTGTTCCTGTAGCCGTTTTCGAGAAACGACACGGCGTCCTCCGAGTTCCCGCTCTTGAGCATGGCCTCGGCCTTAGCAAGATAGGCGGGCACGAAGTGGTCGTCGCTCTTGATTATGCCCTTAAAAACCTTAATCGCCCTCTCGGTCTGCCCGGAATCCAGCAGCGCCTTGCCCTGCTCGTAACGGTAGCCGCTAAGCGCTTCCTCTTCGCCTCCTACATCGCGTCCCGCCTTCTGCTCGGCCTTGATGATGTTCTTCTGGACCTCCACGAGCTCGTCCCAGTTCGCCGTATGCTCGAGTATGGAGCGCTTCATGAGCTTGGCGCCCAGGTTGCCCTGGTCGCGCTGCAATATCTCGTCCACGTACTCTATGGCGTCGGTCCACTTGCCCAGCTTGTCCGAGAGAGAGGCCATGGCGAATAGCGCCGACAGGTCTCCGGGGGCGGACATGAGTGCCTTCTTGTAGAACTTGTGGGCCTCGTCATTATTGTTCGCCTTCTCGGCTATGGCGCCCAGGCGCATCAGGGCCTCCGTGTGCGCTGGCTCGTCCTTAAGGATGTCCTCGAGTATCTTTCTCGCCTCGGCGTTGTCGTCGGCGAGCATGGAGTTCATTGCCTTCGTGTAGAGGTTGCGGAGCTTCTCCTCGCGTTTGCGTTTTTTCTGGAACTGGTAAGTCACTATCATGCGCTTGGTGTCGCGCACGAACATTATGAGGGCCACCGCGATTGCGCCCAGGGCGCTTGAGATGATGATGAGGCTTATCACCGAAAGCGTGTATACCTCGTTCAGGGGCCAGGGAACGCTGATAGTGGTCGTACCGGTGTTGGACGTGGCGAGCAAGGCCAGCACTATTGCGACGAGTATGAATATCATCACTACGAACTTGCCCATCAGTGGTGGTAGCTCCCTCCCTTCATGATGGTCATGGCCCTGTAGGCCTGCTCCAGCAGGAGCACCCGCGCCATCTCGTGCGTGAGGGTCATCTTCGAAAGCGAGACCGTATCCGAGGCGGCGGAGCGCACATCTTCGGAAACTCCGTAGGGGCCGCCTATGACGAAGTCCACCTGCGCCCTGTCTCTGAGCGTCTCGGCGAACTCCACCGAGGTGAGCTCGCGCCCACGCTCGTCGAGCAGCACGAAATCCGAGGTCTGCTTCAAAACCCTCTCGCTCTCTTTTGTCACGCGCTCTTCCATGCTTCCGGTCTTCTGCTCCTTTAACTCAACTATCTCCACCTGGGCCATCGGCCCGAGCAGTTTCAGGTACTTGGCCACGCCCTCAGCCGCGTACCGTTCTTTTGTCTTTCCTGTCCAGATTATCCTGAGCTTCATCCACCGGGATTCTTGGGGCGTCCAGCCATAGTTTCTCGAGCATGTAGTAATCTCTCGTCTCGCGTTCAAAGACGTGAACTATCACGTCGTTGTAATCCATGAGAACCCACTTCGCCGGGCCCCGCCCCTCCACTCCGAGGGGCTTTATCTTACGAGCCTTGAGACCTTCCTCGATGTTATCCGATATTGTCCTCACCTGCTGGGTGCTCTCACCCGAGCAGATGACGAAGTAATCTGCGTAAGCTACGAGTTTCTTCAGCTCCAGGACTATGAGGTCCGAGGCCTTCTTGTCAAAGGCCAGCCGCGCTATCTCGAGTGCTTTCTCCTTGCTCTTTATCTGCAAGCTCCTCTTGAGACATCGTTTGCGACCTTAAAAACCTCTATATAGACCATGAGTAATTATAAAAGATTCCACCCTCTCAGGCAACATGTATTTTATGCTCCCACCCTCTCTAACGTTCGCTCGAATGGCAGTAGAGGAGATATCAAGAAGTGGTGCGCCGAGGAGTACCGCGCTGCGGCCTCCCAGAAGTTTCGTCGTAAGCATCTCGCTTGTGCCTCGGTCGAGCGCGGCCAGTTTGTCGGCCGGCTCGTCTATGTAAGTCGATGCCGAGAGGTCGGCGAAACGCATGGTGGGCCTTCCGATGATGATGAAGTCTATCAGGTTTACGAGTTCGCCGGGGTCGCGCCACATGGGGATTTCCATGAAGGCGTCGATGCCGAGTATGAAGAAGAGGTCGGCGTCGGGGTATTCGTCGCGGAGGGCCCTTGCGGTCTCCACGGTGTAGGACCTTTCGGTCCTCCGGCACTCGATGTCAGATACCCTGAAGTGCCTGTTGGATGCAACCGCCATTGCGGTCATGCGGTAGCGGTGTGTGATGTCGGCGAGGTCACCGGACTTAAGCGGCGGAACAGCTGCGGGTACGAAGATTACCCTGTCGAGGCCGACGCTCTGTCTGGCCTCTTCCGCCGCCCTAAGATGACCGAAATGAATTGGGTTGAACGTCCCGCCAAAGACGCCTAACCTCATAGACCCATTTTGTTAAGAGCGTCCTGCGCGGTCTGTCCCTTCTGCGGGGTATCCTCGGGGAGGTAAAGCATCACGCCGCCCTTGACCGGCCTTATGACAATCTTTCCCTCTCCGGCGAGCTTGTTGGTGGCCTGTATCGGGTCGTCGCCGTCGAAGTACTTCTTAAAAGCCTCGTTGAACCCCGAATACACGGTGTGGATGCCCTTGTATCCTTCCTTTCGCAGGGTTACGATCGCCTTCTTTATGAATTCTTCCTTAGAAAGTTTCTCCGCCATCTGAGTCTCCTTTCACTCCTCTTTAGATAAGTTTCACAGTTTATCAATACATATACCTATATAGATAATATATAAGAGTACACAATTATGCACTGTTTTTCAATATATATCGGGGATTTTTTTGATTTTTACGCGATTTTTCGGCATGAGGCGGGATATGGCCCCGGCAGATCACATATCTATCCAAGTGGTTGTGCCATGCGAATCTGAAATCCGGCGCTAACTTCGGCTAAGGGTAGAGCCCCTTTAGGTGTGTCTTGTAGAACTTGCAGTTGTTCCTGCAGTGGAGTATCTTTTCCTCGAAACTTGCCTTTATGTACTTGCCCCCGGCGCACCTCGTTCCCGTCAGCTTCCAGCACTCCCGGCCGTGGTCGGGGTATGCCGGGCAGATCTCGCAGGTCGCCTGGCCGCACTCCATAAATTCCCAACAGTTGGGTATTTCGCCAACCCTTTTACTCGCCACTTTTCCCCCTCCCTTCACAATTCATGGTTGTAAAGGTTCTGTAACTATTATGTAAACCCGTGAGGAGAAAAGTCAATACTTACGGGAGTTGTTATGAGTCCAGAGGATATTCTTTTTAATTAATGCGTTAGGACCTATTACGATGCCTTTGCAAGGGCCCTGTCAAACGCCTCGGAGACGCGGTCCAGGCTCCGCTGCTGCTCGGCGGCCAGCATGCCGAAGGCCTTTCCGGCCTCCTCAGATTTGACCGCCCGTCCGAGCTTGAGGTAGAGGTCCAGGGCGTTTGCCTCAAGCGATATCAAGAGCGGAAGCACCTCCACGGCCCGCTTCCCCTGCACCCACTTTATCGCCGCCGATACCTTCACGCATCCCACCATTATGGACTCGGCGGGTATGGTAATGACTCCCAGGGGGAAATCCTCGCCCGGCTCCTCGCCAGAGAGCTCCCTGTACAGGCCTTCGAGCGTTTTCTTGTGGTCGGCCTTATATGCCTTCACTTCTTCGAGTATGCCAGCCGTCTCGCCCGCCTGCGCGCGTATGCCGTCTATGAACTCGATGGTGCCCTCTTCGAGATAGCAGGCCACGGCGGCCATCTGTCCGGGAGTAAGAGTGTCGGGAAAGCAGAACAGCCCGGAATCGGGCTCCCCGCTTGCCATTACCCCGTTGTAGGCCTCGAGGCCGCCCTCCATGCTCATAACCTTCTCGAACCCAAGTCCCCTTAGCATGTTCGCCGCCGAGCGGCTCCTGACCCCCGCGCTGCAGTACACGACCGTCAGCTTTCCGTGGTCCAGTTCCTCCTGCCGCTTCGCGAGGTCTTTCAGCGGTAAAAGCCTGGCCCCGGGCAGGTGCCCACGCGCGTATTCGCCCTCCTGCCGCACGTCAACCAGGTTATATTCTTCGGGCCCGCCCTCGGCTATCAACTTTCGCACGTCGTCCGTTGATATCTTTTCGACGGGTTTGAAGTAATCGAATACACCCATCCCCTGCTGCCTCCCGGATATGAAATTATTTAGTCCGACGCGTTAACTCGAGCCTAACGGTAGCGTGGTGAGGCCCCGCCTTCACCGACAATGATACCATGTACGTTGCCCGGTGGGGGAGTGCCCCTTCTTGTGTGCGAGAACATGCTCTCGCAGTACGGGGCTACTGTTCTGCGGTTGTGGCTCACTATGGCATGCACGGTGTCTATGCTCAGCGCGCCGCGGTCGGCCATGTCGGTCATCTCCTCAAGGGCTGTGCGGTTGTCGTAGGGCATTGGACGGTAGGGCCTTGGGGCTATGAGCGCGTCGTAGACGTCGCATGCGGCTATAACCTCCACCATTGTGTCTTCAAGCTTCGAGCCGCGCGGATAGCCCGTGCCGTCGCACCTCTCGTGGTGGTCTCTCGCCACCCTCGCCGAAAGCGACCCCGCGTCTCCGAGGTAGTAGCTCAGCAGAACATACCCTGCCGCGGCGTGGTTTCTGAGTATCTCAAGCTCCGCTTTCGTAAGCGGCCGGTCCTTACGGAGAACCTCCAGCGGCACGCATATCTTGCCTATGTCGTGAGTCGGGCCCGAGGCGATCAGGGTGATGCGGTCGCGCTCATCGAGGACGAGGTCGCGCGCAAGGAGCGTCGAGAGCGCGAAGACCATCAGTATATGGCGGTAGGTATAGAAATCCTGCTCCTTGAAGTAGTCCATGGCCTGAAGGATAGGCACAGGAAGCACGACCGACCTCATATCGCCGACCACGCCGTACACATATTCCTCCGTGGGGAAGATGCGCCTGTATGGGAAAAGTCCTAAGAGGCTCTTGATGTCCGAGGCCAGTGTGCCGTGCTCGAGCATCGGCCTCAGTTCGAAAGAGGCCCGGCCGCGCGAAGCGATAAGCGCCTCCATCGTCTCGGACGATATCAGCGTGCCCTCCGGCAAGAGGACCTCGTTATCGAGGGTCTGGACTTTGTACTTAAGAGTGGTATCGGTCATCGGGTATGTCGAATCCCCCTTCTCTACTTAACCAATATCACCTATCGTGCGGGCAGTCAACCCCAGCGCGGCTAACCAGTAGAGATCGCAAGAATATCCACCAGCGCGCAGCGTGAGCCTAACCAGCTCGATAGAAAATTAGCGTTGTGTGGGAGTTACTTGTGGCCCTTGCCCTTGCCGTTTCCGTTGCCCTTCCCTCCGGAAGACGACGAAGAGGACGCCGAGCCGTGCCCCGCCTTGAGGGCGTGGAACTCCGGGGAGCCGGGCTTGATGCCGAGCTTCTTGGCTATTACGCCCCATCCCCTTTTCTTGTTGGACTTGTAGGTGTCCAGAACCGTGTTGATGGATACGCCAGTCACCTCGCCGAGCCTCAGTATCATATAGGCGTCCGCGAGGTCGTTCACGTTGCTTATAACCATGTCCACGGTGCCGCCGGGCACGTCGAACTCCGAGCGCAGGCGGTATCTGAAGCCGCTCGAGTCGGCCCTGGCCTCGACGCTGAGGTTGTTTACGAAATCGTCGAGCTCACCGGCCCACGAGACAAGCGGTATCATTGCTACACATAGTATTGCGATAAGAGATCCTGCAAGAATTTTAGCTTTCACGATATCCTCCTTTATGGACGGCGATATCTTATTTTATCACAGGACGCTGAGGGCACATGAAGTGCTGCTGATAGAGTTGCTATAAGCGGCAGACTTACTGGAAATATTTCTTAAGGACTTTTATTATCCGCTCCGAGGCACGCCCGTCGCCAAAGGGATTTCTCGCCCGGCGCATCTTTCTTATGGAGGTGTCGTCCGAAAGCAGGCGCGTCGCCTCGGTCACTATCCGCGACTCCCTGGTTCCCACGATGCGCGCCACTCCCGCATCGACCGCCTCCATGCGCTCCGTCACCTCGCGCATCACGAGCACGGGCACGCCCAGCGAAGGGGCCTCCTCCTGAACGCCACCCGAATCGGTCATGATGAACCTGCTCCGAAGCATGAGATACACGAAGGACTCGTAATCGAGCGGCTCTATGAGCTTGACGTTATTAATAACGCCCAATGCCTTTCTAACCGGCTTGGCTATATTCGGGTTCAGGTGCACCGGATACACGAAGGCCGCGTACGGGTTCTTCAGTGCCAGCTTTCTAATGGCGCCGCAGATGTTTTGCATCCCCTCGCCGAAACTCTCGCGCCTGTGTGCGGTAACGAGCACGACGTTGTCGAATTCCTTCAGAAACGGAAACGTCCTCGCAAGTTTCTTCGCTCTCGAGGGCGTCTCCACTCGCTTACGGATTATCCCGAGCGCGTCCACCACCGTATTGCCCGTTACATGCACGCTCCCGCGCGGCGCGCCTTCAGCCCGCAGCGCCTCGGCGGCGGTTTTCGTCGGGGCGAAATGCAGATCGGCGATGCGAGAGGTGAGCAGTCGGTTCATCTCCTCCGGATATGGATTGAACTTGTCGCCCGTGCGAAGCCCGGCCTCCACGTGCGCCACGGGCACGGAGCTATAGAAGGCCGCGAGGCTCGCCGTAAAAGTGGTTGTAGTGTCTCCCTGAACCACGACGAGGTCAGGCCGCTCGCGCTTGAGCACTTCCTCCAGCGCCCGCATGGCCGATGCCGTTATGTCGAAGAGCGATTGTCCGGGCCGCATGATGTTTAGGTCGTGGTGTGGCTTGAGGTTGAAGATGCGGAGCACCTGGTCGAGCATCCCCCTGTGCTGGGCCGTGACGCAGAGCCTTGGGACGAAGCCCGGTGTGTCGCGAAGCGCGAGCATCAGCGGGGCCATCTTTATGGCCTCTGGCCTCGTGCCGAAGATGAAAAGTATCTTCCTATTCTTGCGGCTCATTTCCTTCCCTCTTAAGGCGGCTCAGGGCACCTGCGGCCTGCCGCTTCGTAAAGTAATGCGCGTATATGCTCAGTGGGCTCTTCGCGGCCGCCCTGTAGCTTGCCACGGCCTTCTCGCGCTCGCCGAGCCGTTCGTATATGAGGCCGTAGAGATAATCGACGTCGGTATAATCCATCCCGTATAGCCCTCTCATATAATTTAGCACGGAGACGGCCTCGGAGTAATTGCCGTCCTCGTACAGTTGCAACGCCTTGAAGAAATACGGGTCGGGCATCACCGGCGCGATGCGGCTCGCGGTATCGAGCAGCTGAAACGTTCGCGCGCGCTGTCCCGCCTTGAACTCGTATGCCGCAAGCTGGGCGTAAAGCTCGGCGCTCGAGGGCTCCTGCCTTATCGCGTTTTCCAAGAGCGTCCTGTCGTTCTTCCAGACACGCACCTGCCGAATGGAGACGAACATCAAACATGCGACTATCACGACGAGCATCGTAAGCGCGGCCTGAATGCGCCGTCTCGATGTGCCCTTTCGCGTGACGAGGTGTACCGCGTACGCTACGACGAGGGCCGCCGCTACCGAGGGCAATAGCAGGTAGCGCTCGGAGATCCTGTAGTGAGACGAGGCGAACCCGAGCACCGGCCCCAGCGTGACGACGAACCAGGCAATGGAAAAAGATACAACCGGCCTCGATCTCAGGGATGCGATGCACGCGGCAAGCAGGGCGATTATGCCCGCGCCCCCGAGCGCGCCCATGAGCGGCAGGTTCATCTCGCTTACGGCTATGGAGTCCCATACGCTCAGCGGATACGGCACGAACGCCTTCTTCAGATACAGGATAAAGGCAATAGCCCCTATCTCCAGCCGCTCGGCAATGCCGCCGTAAAGGGGCTCGGCGATTACGCCGTAGCGTTTCATGACGGCATAATTTACCGGCACCACTATGAGCACCGCCACCGCGTAGGGTACGGCGTTTAGAAGCGCGGTGCGCAGTCGCCGGCCAAGCGAATGTTCGCGAGCCTGATACGCAAACGCCGTGAGCGCGATCAGCGCGGGGGCAACAATGGCCGTGCCCTTGGACAATAACGCCGCTCCCGCAAGCGCCACAGAGATGGCATACCACGAGACCTTCCGCGTGTCCACAGACAGGAGGTACGACCAGAGGCTCAGCACAACAAATAGCGCCATCATGATGTCCTTGAGCTGCGATACGGAGGCGACGGACTCCACCTGCACGGGGTGCACCGCGCAGAGGAGCGCCGCCACGAATGCCGTGGTCGGGGCGTCTTCGCCGAACCATCGAACGAGGAACAGTTCCAGAAACTTAAAGAGCGAGACGCACAGTAGCGCAAAGAGCGCGACGTTCACGGCGTGATACCCCCCGGGGCTGTTCCCGAAAAGCGAGTACTCGGCCATGTAGGCCGTGTCCCTCAGCGGGAGGTACTCGAGGTAATTGGGCACGGAGGTGAACACCCGCGAGAGGTTATGTGCGCTCAGGCCGTGCACGGCGTCGTTATTTACGAGCAGCGCGTAGTCGTCGTAGGAAAATCCGTTAAATGCCGCTCCCGCGTAGGTGACGACCACAGCGGCCACCAGCAGTAGGGCTATCGCGTGCGATCTCCTCATGGGCCGATTACCGCCCGAACCTTCTTCTGAGGATAAGTTTAAACGTATCCATGACCGTGCTTGCCACGCGCATCTTGCTCGCCCCGGCCTTGCGGTCGTATCTAAGCAGGAGAGGCACCTCGCCGAACTTCAGGCCCCGGCCCCGCAGTTTGAGAAGCACGTCCACCATGCATGAGAATCCCTGCTCGCTTATGAACGCGTCGCCGTAAGTGTCGTACATGGACTTGATAATCCCCGCCCTGTACGCCCTGTAGCCGCTCGTGTAGTCCCTGACGCCCTTAACCGGCAATATCAGCCTGAACATCCAGCTTGCGCCGTAGCTGAGAAACCGCCTGTATAGAGGCACTCCAGTCACGCCCGCCCCGCGCCTGTACCTCGACGCGACCACCACGTCGCGGCCATCGCGGAGCATCGCGAGCATGCTCGGGATGAGTTCCGGGGGCTGCGTGTCGTCGGCATCCATGGTGATGATGACGTCGTCGGCAGAGGCCAATTCCACTGCACCGCGCAGTCCCGTATCCAGCGTACGGGCCAAGCCACGGTTTTGGGGATGCCGGATGAGAGTGATGTCCATCTTCTTCGCGAATTCCTCGGCCACGCCCACGGTGCCGTCGGCGCTTCCGTCGTCCACAATGACTACGCGGCACCTGAGGCCTGCATCCGAGGCAACGCTCATAATGCCGTCGAGGAGCCGCGGCAGGGATTTCTCTTCGTTATATGCGGGAAGTACTATGTAGACCGTCTGCATATCCCAGATATTATATATCTCTGCATACGGGCTATGCTAAGAAATTTCCATACTATCGGGGACGTATGGCCAATTCGACGGCATTCACGCGAGGCACGCGGGTTGAAAACGGGGGGCGGCGACATTATACTTAAACGTTATGCGTGCGTACGACCTGATAAGAAAGAAGCGCGACGGGGGCTCGCTGAGCGCAGATGAGATAAGCTGGATAATAGGCGGGCACCTCAAGGGCGACGTCCCTGACTATCAGATGAGCGCCTTCCTCGTGACCGTCTGCATAAACGGCATGGACGATGCCGAGACGGTGGCCCTCACCCGCGCGATGCTCGAGTCGGGCACCACGCTCGACCTCAGCGAGATAAGCGGCACCAAGGTGGACAAGCATTCCACCGGCGGTGTCGGCGATAAAACGAGCATCATACTCGCCCCGCTCATGGCCGCCATGGGGCTTAAAATTCCAATGATATCGGGCAGAGGGCTCGGTCATACCGGCGGAACGCTGGACAAGCTCGAAAGCATCCCCGGCCTTAGGACCGATATCGGCACCGACGAGTTCAAACAGAACGTCAAGAAGATAGGCTTTTCCATCATGGGGCAGACGGACGAGATAGCGCCCGCCGACCGCAAACTCTACGCCCTGCGCGACGTTACCGCTACGGTGGAGAGCATCCCTCTCATTGCGGCAAGCATCATGTCTAAAAAACTTGCCGAGGGCACGGAGGGCCTCGTGCTCGACGTAAAGTGCGGAAGCGGCGCGTTCATGAAGACAGAAGAGAAGGCCAAGGAGCTTGCGCAGGTGATGGTGAAAATCGGCGACTCCATGGGCGTAAGGACAGTGGCCGTCGTCACCGAGATGAGCGAGCCCCTCGGCAGGGCCGTGGGCAACTCGCTTGAGGTGAAGGAATGCCTCAACGCGCTCAAGGGCAACTGGGCGGCTGACCTCAAGGAGGTCACGATGACGCTCGGGGCCTGGATGCTCACCATGAGCGACTCGCTTATCGAGGAGACCTCGCTTCAGTTCCTCGACCCCCGGGCGAAGAAGCACTACATCGACGAGGCCCTGGACTTCATAGAAAAGGGAGACGCCTTTAAGAAGTTCACCGAGTTCGTGGACGCCCAGTACGGCGACGCCGAGACCCTGTTCAAGCCCGCAATGCTGCCCTCGGCGAAGGAGACCAAGCACATCCTCGCAAAAGGGGACGGCTACCTGAGGACGCTCGACGCCGAGGCCGTGGGGAGGGCCGCGGTGCTGCTTGGCGCGGGCAGAGAGCGCATGGGTGACGAGATAGACCCGGCCGCGGGAATAGTGCTTACCAAGAAGACCGGCGACGAGGTCAAGGCAGGAGAGCCGCTTGCCATGTTCCACTACGGAGACATGGCCAGCCTTGCCGAGGCCGAAGACGCGTTTTACTCTGGCGTGGAGATAGGCCCCAAGGAGCCCGTCAGGAAAAAGCTCATGCGCGACGTCGTAATGCCGCCAAAAAAGTAAATCCTAATCCCCAATTTCTAAGCAACCTCTAACAAACAGACCCCGGGCATAGCCGCGTCTGGAGAATTGGAAATTCGAATTCCGTCAGGATTTAGTGCTTAGGATTTAGAGCTTTTCTTGAAAGTGTCTTTGTTGATGCCCACCACGGCGATGCCCGACTGCTCCGCCTTTGCGGTAAACTCGTCGCGGTCGAGGAAGATGCTGCTTCCGGCCTCAAGTGCGAGCACACGCACGCGGGCCTTTATCATGCATTCGAGTGTTCTGAGCCCCACCGCGGGGACGTCCAGCCTCATGTCCTGCTCGGGCCTGCTCACCTTTACGACCACCGCGCCGCCGTTGGCGAGATGGCCGCCCCTTAAAATGGTCTCGTCCGTTCCTTCGGCGGCCTCGACGGCCACGACGGCCTGTCCCTTTACGACCACCGTCTGGCCTATCTCGAGCCTGCCCACTTCCTTGGCGAGACGATACCCGTACTCAATGTCCTTCCACTCGTCCTCGGTCGGCGCGTTAGGGGTAAGGGCCCCCTCCGGGGTGAGAAGCCCGCGGGAGAAATCGCGTACGTCCATGAGTTTGATGCCTTCCCTCTGGAGTTCCTTCGAGACCGCGTTCAGAATCGTATCGTCGCCCTTGTCCTTGAGGTGAAAGAGGAATCTTAAAAGCCTCATGTCGGGGCTGAGGGCGCTTTTTATGAACAGGAGGGTTTTGGGGAACTTGCCGGCGAATACGACCTCGCCAGCGGAGTTCTCCTTGAGGAAGTTTACTATCGTCTCGGCCTTGCCGGGCTTTATCCAGGCTACCGCGTCGGCGTACTGCTCGGGGGAATCATTTGCGAGGTCCTTTACGGCCACCACCACGACGGAATAGCCCTGGCTCCTGGCCTCCTGGGCTATGGCCCGCGGCAGCTTCCCCTCGCCTGCGATCAACCCGAGCGTCTTCATCTACCTGCATATGCCGCGTTTGTTCTGCTGGATGAACTCTATGAGGTTGCGGATCTCGTCCGTGTAGGGGAGTTCTTCCTGTATCTTCTTGATGGCGTCCTTGAGCGCGAGTTTTTCCCTGAACAGGAGCCTGTACGCGGTCTTTAGCTCGTTTATGGTCTCGTCGCTGAACCCCCTGCGCTTGATGCCCACGACGTTAAGGCCGAAGAGCTTGGCCTTCTCCGTGCCCTTGACCATCGTGTAGGGGGGGACGTCCTGCGAGAGCCTCGTGATGGCGGCCACCATGGCGTATGCGCCTATCCGCGCGTGCTGGTGCACGCCGGTGAAGCCGCCTATGAATGCGTAGTCCTCTACTATGACGTGTCCTGCGAAGGCCACGCTGTTTGCCACGATGACGTGGTTTCGGATGTCGCAGTCGTGCGCCACGTGGACGTATGCCATGAGGAAGTTGTTGTCGCCTATCTTGGTGACGCCGTCGCCGCCTACGGAAGCCCTGTGAATCGAGACGTACTCCCTGACGACGTTATTGTTGCCCATCCTGACGGAAGTGTCCTCGTCCGTGTACTTGACGTCCTGCGGGGCAAGCCCGACGGAGGCGAACGGGAAAATGGTGCATCCCTCGCCTACCTCAGTGCGCTCGAGCGAGACGTGCGACATGAGCTTTGAGCCTTTTCCTATCTTCGCCCCCTTGCCCACCAGGCAAAAGGGGCCTATCGATACGTCCTCGTCGAGTTCCGCCGAGTCGTCGACTATAGCCGTGGGGTGGATATCAGTCGCCATCTACTACTCCTCCCTGTCCGTCATCATGGCCGTGAATTCGGCCTCCGCAACCACGGTGTCGTTCACCTTGGCCAATCCGGCGAATTTCATGACGGTATTACGTTTCTTGGTAACTTCCACTTCGAGCCGCAGCTGGTCGCCGGGCACGACGGGCTTGCGGAACTTGGCCTTCTCGATGCTCATGAACGCCACGCCCTTGTATTTCTTCTCCTCCGAGAGGTTCGAAAGTATCGCCGCGGTCTGGGCCAGGGCCTCTATTATCAGGACTCCGGGCATTATGGGGTTCCCCGGGAAATGGCCCATGAAGAACTCCTCATTCGCGCTCACGTTCTTTATCCCCACCGCGGATTTAGACTTCTCAAAAGATATAACCCTGTCCACGAGCAAGAACGGATACCTGTGAGGGATGATTTCCTTAATCGCGTTTACGTCAATTATCTCCATCTCCACGACTCCTTTCCAAGCTTTCGAGCTTCGCTTCGAGCTCTTTTATCTTATCGTTGAGTTCCGGCAGTTTGAAGAAATAGCTCATCACCCGCAAGTAGTCCCTGCGCGGGGTGGCCGGCTCTCCCACGTAAACCCCGCGCTTGAGGTCGTTCATGACGCCCGCGCGCGCGCCGAGGATGACGCCGTCGTCTATGGTCAGATGGTCGGCCAGTCCGACCTGCCCTCCCATGACCACGCCGCTCCCTATCTTGCAGCTTCCGGCGATGCCCACCTGCGAGACCAGTATGGTGTTCTCTCCGACGGTGACGTTATGAGCCACCTGGACAAGGTTGTCGATCTTCGTGCCGTTTCCTATGACGGTGTTTCCGGTGGTGGCGCGGTCTATGGCCGCGCAGGAGCCTATCTCCACGTCGTCGCCTATTACCACCCCGCCCACCTGGGGTATCTTGCTGTGCTTCCCCTCGTGGAATACGTATCCGAAGCCGTCGGAACCGATTACCGCCCCGGCCTGAACTATGACGCGGTCACCGAGAGTAACGCCTTCCCGAATCACCACGTTTGGATAGATAAGGCAGTCCTCACCTATGGTCGAGCCCTCGCCTATGAAGGCTCCGGGATAGACGACCGAACGGGCGCCCACTTTCGCCCCATCCGATACAACCGCGCAGGCCCCCACTGAGACGCCATCGGCAATTTGTGCACTATCGGCAACAAAGGCCTTCTCGTGCACGCCGGGCTCCGGGCGGGGTTGCTTGTAAAAATGCCCCAGGAGGACGGCGAACGCGAATTGAGGGTTCGCCACCATCAACTGGGGCTTGTCTATCTCCGGGACGGGTTTTTTGACCAGAAAGCACGACGCGGCGCTCTCAGTGGCCACCGGTACGCTCTTGGCATCGGAGATGAAGCTGATGTCGCCTTCGCGGGCTTCCGCGAGCCCGGCGACGCCGCTTATCTCTGTATCAGGCTCTCCTGTAAGCTCGCCGCCAAGAAGCGACGCGACGTCCCCGAGCTTCATACCTTCAGGCCACCTCTGCTTCCCGGTTTAATTACTTCTTGTTCTTTTTCTTGTATATCTCGTCGAGCTTCTTTATGGCTTCGTCGGTAACGTCTATACCCTCGACGGAGTAGAGCACCACTTCGGCCGGCAGAATGACTGTATAGTTGCCCTTCTTGCCTATATCCTTGAGGATAGTGTCGAGGTCCTTGATTATCCCGATTTCCATTTCTCTCTGCTGCTTCTGCAGCTCGGTGTTCGAGTCGGAGACCATGCGGTCCAACTCGCGGTTGAGCTTATCGAGCTCGTCCTCTTTCTGCCGCTTGGCGTCATCTGAGAGTACGACGGACTGCTTCTCGAGGTCGGCCGTAAGCTTGTCCCTGAGGGCGATCTTCTCGTCTATCTTATCCTGCCTCTCCTTCACCAGCTTTTCCAGCGCGGCCTTGGCGTCCTTGCCGGCGAGGGACTCGTTGAGTGCGCCCTGCATGTCTATATAGCCTATTTTGACGCTGTCCGCCGCGTAGGCGTAGGTCGTAAATGCCAGTAACAATACCACTGCGAATAAAGTTAACTTCCTCATATCGGCTCCTTTGTTAAAGAATTGGTTTTATATATTTTATCCGTAATACTCGGGATAGCACAAGCGGGCCCGTACTGCTTAGAAGAATGTGCCCAGGGAGAACTCCCACCGGCTGTCTGCTTCCGTGTATTTGGGGTTCAGGTTCTTACCCCATTCGAGCCTGATAGGGCCGACAGGCGAGATCCACCGGAATCCGAAACCGGCCGTGTATCTGAGCTCGTCCAGGCTTCCGTCGAAGGCCGCGCCCGTGTCGGAGAATATGACGCCCTTGAGATTGATGCTCTGTATGAGCGGGAAGACGAAATCGACGTTAAGAATCACCTCGTTGAGTCCGCCTATGACATCTCCGGTCTCGTCTCTCGGGCCGCCCTCGCCGAAGTTGAGGCCCCTGATGGTTGTTATGCCGCCAACGTAGAACCTCTCGTACAGGGGAGCCTGCTCGCCGTTGAGGCCGGTGATATGGCCGTACCTGCCCCTGATCATAAGGGTAGTTTTCTCGCTGACCGGGAAGAACCACTGGGAGTCCATCTTAAGCTTGAGAAAATAGTTGTCGCCGCCGAGGCCCGAGTAAGTCACTGCCAGGCTGTTTTCGGAACCGGTATGCGGCTCAAGGGCGTTGTCCTTGCTGTCCCTGACAAGGCTTGGGGTAATACTGCTCGTGACCGCTTTGCCCGCCTGGTCCAGGATTACGGCCGAGGCCGTAACACCGATGTTGGTTATGTTCGCCTGCTCGAGCTTATAGAGCAGCGCGGCCCTCCAGTACTCGCTTATCTCCTTACCGAAGCCGACGCTGAAACCCGTGGACTTGCGTGTGTAGTCTATGTAGTCGCGCGAGTTGTTGTAAACGCTGGTGCTGAACGATATCGGGTAATCCAGGAACCATGGGTCGAAGAACGAAAGTGAGTATTCGTTGGAAATGGAGCCGACCTCCGCCTTGACCGAGACGTTCTGCCCAAGGCCGCGGAAGTTGCCCTGCTTATACTCTATCGTGCCGACCACCCTGTCCAGAGTGCTGTAGCCCGCCCCGACCGAGATGGAGCCTGTTTTCCTCTCCTTGACGTTTATGTCGATATCGACCTTCTTGGCCTCGTGCTTGAGCTTGGGAAGCAGCTTGACCTCTTCGAAGAACTTTGTATTGTTGATTCGCTGATAGCTCCTCTTCAGCAGCTTACTGTTATACCTGTCGCCCTCGTTCATCCGGACTTCTCGCCTGATGACCTTGTCCCTCGTACGGATATTGCCCGAGATGCTGACCTTGCCGACGGTGTACACCGAGTCTTCGCTGATTCTGTACACGATGCCCACGGTCTTTGCGGTCTCGTCGGGTACCACGTCGGGTATTACGTTGACGGCGGCATAGCCTATCTCGCCGTACATGTCGCTGTAATCGGCAATGTCCTTCTGCACGTCGCTCTTGCTGAAGACCTTGCCTACTTCGAGGTTCAGTTTATCCCTGAGCTGGTCTTCCGTGAATACCGTGTTGCCGGAGAAACCTATCGAAGAGACCGAGAACTGCTCTCCCTCGGATACAGTGATCGTGATGATTATTCCCTTCTTGTTCTTCGTGAACTCCACCACCGGATCTTCCACCACCACCTGGATGTAGCCGTGGTCGTAGTAGAGGTCCTTTATCCTCAGGACGTCGTCGTTGAGCTGCCCTTTTTCGTAATATCCCTTGTGGTACAAGGAAGACAGCAACCACCACTTGCCGGTCTTCATTGCGCCCTTTATCTTGCCCTTGGATAGCTTCTTATTACCCTTGATGATTATCTTCCTGACCTTTACCTTCGACCCCTCGACAATCTGGAAGGTAAGCAGCGACTGGGTGGTGCTCAGCCGTCTTACGACGGGCACAACCTCGGCAAGCGGGTATCCCTTGGAGGCGTAGAGCGCCTTGATGGAGTCCGCGCTCTGCTGGATAAGGGTGTCGTCTGCGATGGAGCCCGGGGTTACGGCAAGGTTCTCTCTGAGCTTGTCGTCGTCGAACTTTTTGTTGCCCTGGAAGTCCACCCTCGTTATAACGGGCTTCTCCTTGACCTCGTAGATCAGGCGAACGCCGCCCTCAAAGGGCTCCACCTCGGCCTTTACGTCCTCGAAGTAGCCCATGCCGTATATATCCTGGATGTCTTTGGTCACCTGCTCGGAGTCCAGCGGCTCACCGACCTTGTGAGATATCTTGGCCCGCACCGAGCCCTCGTCTATTCTCGCAAGGCCCCTCACCTCGATAACGTTCACCGTGGGGGTCTCCTCCGCCCATGAGGGCGCGGCCATTGAAACGAGGAGCGTTGCAAGGAAGATCGGCACCAGAGCTACCATTGCCGCTTTGCAGGCCATCTTGAAATTAACTGTCATTTTTATATATATCCACCTTCATAATTAATAGGAGCTACAAACGCTCTATTTTATATGTATGGGGCACCGTCTGTAAACCACTAAATTGAGTTCAGCCCAAAGGGCTCACAAATCCGCCGGTCCGGTCGCCTGGCAACCCACCCGCCGAGGAGCACATCAAGGAACGAGGCACAGGGGCATTCGAAGCTTGACAATGAATCCCGGCTTAGTGAAAAATATCCGTAATGCGATATTTAATATTTCTTATTATATCTATAAGCTTTCTTATAGTATCTCCATCCTTCGCATTCGATATTTATTCCCAAAGTAATGCCCGTTTGGGTGTCTTCCCACCCGAGTCTTACGAAATCTGCCGCGCCAGCACGACCGTGCTGGACACGTTCGAGGATGTCGGCTATTGCATCGATGAAGAGACCGGCTCCGCCGCCGGAGAATACGTCGTCCCTGTAAGCGTGGACCTCGCCTCCTACAGGCAGAGCGGGAGGGCCATACGGGCCGTGGAGCGCAATATCGAGATGTACAAGGGAGGCCTCAGGGAAAGGTTCGCGAAGTATCTCAGCCGCTCCGGCAGGTACATAAGACTAATGAAGAACATTATGGCCGAGGAAGGCCTCCCGGCCGACATGGCTTACCTTCCGCTCGTGGAAAGCGGTTTTAACACCAGGGCGTACTCCCGAGCGAGGGCCGCGGGCCTCTGGCAGTTCATATCGGCCACGGGAAAACGCTACGGCCTCACCATCGACTGGTGGGTGGACGAGAGACGCGACCCGGTGAAGTCCACTCGCGCCGCGGCAAGATATCTTAAAGACCTGCACGACATGTTCGGCTCATGGAGCCTCGCCATGGCAGCATATAACGCCGGCGAGGGGAAGGTGAAGCGGGCGCTCAGGCACACCCGCAGCGGCGACTACTGGGGCCTCCTCTCAACGAGGCACCTCCGCGCGGAGACCAAGAACTACGTGCCGAACTTCATAGCGGCCAAGATGATCGCCTCTGACCCCGAGTCGTACGGTTTCGGCGGCATTGAGTACCAGGACGATTTCGTCTTCGACGAGGTCGCGCTCCAGAGCCCCCTTACACTGGACGTCATAGCCAAGTGCGCCGAGACGGACGTAGAGGCCATCAAGGACCTCAACCCGGAGCTAAGGCGCTGGAGCACCCCGCCGCACGTTAAGCACTACAAGCTCAGGATTCCGAGAGGGACGCGCGAGAAATTCCTGGCAAACCTCTCGAAGATACCCGAAGGCAAGCGTTTTACGGTGCATGTCTATCGGGTTAAGAGAGGCGACACAATTTCCGAGATAGCGCATAAGACTGGCGTGCCGCAGAGAGTGATAATCTCCTACAACAAGCTCAACAGGAGGGGTTTTATCACCACGGGACAGAAGCTCCTCATACCGGTCGGCCTGGCGGCCAACTGAGATACAATCCTACTTCGTCGGCACCTCGGCCGGCGAGCCGCTCGTAACCGCGTTCTCCACACCTTCCTTATCCTTACCCGTCTTCATGCGGGCTTCGTCAAGGAATGGTGATTCGGGAAACTCCGAGATGATGGTGTTGTACTTTGTAAGAGACTCTTCGTGTTTGCCCATGTCCTCTAGCATCCGGGCCTCCTCTACAAGGGCCATGTCCCTGTAGATGGGGGCTTTAGAGTCGTATAGCCTTTCGAGGGTCTTTAGGGCGTCATCCTTCTTGCCCGCCCTGATCTGGATCATCGCGGTCTTATATATGGCCAGCGGCACGAATACGTCGTTGCCGACATAGTCCCTCTCTATCTTGGCCAGGGTTGCGAGCGCATCGTCGTACTGCCCGAGCTTCTCCTGGCTGTCCGCCATGAACATCAGCGCCTGAGGAGAGCTCTCCTCACCGTATGATTTCTTGAAGCTCTCGAGCGCCCGCTGATACCTGTCGGCATCGGGGATGGCCTTGGCATCGTAGAGCCCGTAGTATGTCTTGTAACCGATGTACATATCCATGTCCGATTTTTCCTCGCCAGTGGTCCTTAAATAATAGAACGCCGACGCGGCGATTATTACCGCGAGTACCGCCACAACCGCGATAATGAACCGATTGCGGTTCCGCTCGATCCTCTCCGCCGCGGTGGACATGAAAGTCCTTAATGAATCTTCGGCCGCTACCTCGCTGCCTTTCGTCACTTTCTTCTTGATTGCTTTTGGCATCTATCCTCCAAGCACCTTTCTTACGATTTCTTCGGATGTGGCGAAAACCTCCTCGGCCTGGGCCTCGCTCAAGCCTGCGCCCAGGAGCACCTTCATGGCCATTGCCCTGTCTATGAGGTCAGATGGCGAATGAGAGTCGGTGTTTATCACGAGCCTCGCGCCCTGCCCGAGCGCCTCGGCGGCCACGTGCCCGTTTGAGAGGCTGTGCCCCTTGCGGGCGGTTATCTCCAGCGCCACTCCCTTTTCCTTTGCCAGAGCGACTTCCTCAGGGGATATCAGTCCCGGATGGGTGAGGATATCACAGCCGGACTCTATGGCCGCCCTGTTTGTGCCGGGCAAAACGGGCTCAACAAGCGTCTCGCCGTGAACGAGCACTATCTGCGCCCCGAGCTTCCGCGCATCCTTGACGAGTCCCGCTATCAGCGAGGGCGGGGCATGGGTTATCTCCGCCCCGGCTATCACGTCTATGCCGAGCACGCCCTTTAGCTTCCGGGCGGCGTCCGCCACGCGGGGAACTACGAAGTCCAGGTTCGAGGAGTCCACATGGTCGGTTATGGCAATGGCCCTGAGGCCCTTGGCCTCGGCACGCCGGGCCAGCTCGAACGGGAGCAGCTCCCCGTCGCTTAAAAGGGTGTGTGTATGTAAATCAATCATTCTAAAAAGATAACGGAATCGTCAGCAAAATGTAAAGGCGCGCCGATTTACAGCGAAACGCATAATATACGTGGACAGCCCACCAAAAGGCACTGTATAATAAATGGAAAAACATGCAACACCTTCCGTTATCAGTGGGAGAGCGAGGAACACATTGCCGGACATAGACATTAAAGCGCCTTGGCTGTTCAGCTTCAAGAGGCGTCTTATTCTCGTTATCATGGGGTTTCTCACGGTATCCATCGTCCTTACCATGCTGTTCATCGCAATGAGGCTCAAGGACAACCTTATCGAGGACAGCACCACCAAGACCCATGAGCTGAGCGACGTGATAAAGTCCTCTCTCACCAACCTGATGTTCGCGCGAGACCCCTCCCTCATTCAGAACACCCTCGTGAACATCGGCACGAGCGGCTCGCTTAAAAAGATATTCATCATGGACTACGCCGGCCGCATAGCTTATTCAACCGAGACTTCCGAGGTCGGCAAAGTGCTCAGGAACGTCGACGGCGTCTCTTGCCGCGGGTGCCACGAGAACCTGCAGAACTCGCCCAACGAGCTCGTAGTGGTCACAGATGTCGAAGGCGCAACCGTGCAGCGGCACATCTCTGTCATAGAGAACGAGCAGAGGTGCCATATGTGCCACAAAGCCGACAGGGCGATAAACGGCAAGCTCGTCATAGACCGCCCCATGGCGCCCATCTATTCTCTGATATCTGGAGTTCAGATAATAATCATCGTGGGCGGCATCCTCTGCCTGTTATTGCTCATACCCGTGCTCTCAAAGACAGTATCGAGCGGCTTCAACAAGTATATCCGCGAGATTGACCGTCACACGACCGAGCTCAAGATGCTATACCAGATGGTCGAGAAGCTGAGCTCCACCATAGACATCAACGAGCTCAAGCAGATAGTGATGCGTCTGCTCATCGAGACACTCGGGGCCGACGAGGTATTCCTAATCATGCCCAAGCCCGACAGCGAGTTCAGGGCCTACTCTATCCGCTCGGGGGAGAGTTCCGTGGAAAGGGCTCCGCTTAAATACGACGACAGGATGATGGAGCTCGTCCGTATGTGGACGAACGACGAGATCAAGGGAGAACTCCTCACCGACGACAACAAGCTCATCTGTCTCGCCGTGGACCAGATGAGCCTGCACGTGGCGCTCATAGTCGCCAAGACCTCCGGGCGCACCTTCGAAACACTGGGCTCCGGCCTCCTCAGCACCATCCGAAACCACCTGGCCATAGCGTTTGAGAACGCACGGCTATACGAGATTGCCATCACCGACGAGCTCACGCAGCTCTACACGCAGCGCTTCTTCCGCAGTTCCATAGACAAGGAGTTCGACACATGCCAGCGCTACGGCGCGAGGATATCGCTGCTTATGATAGACATCGACGACTTCAAGCATGTCAACGACAACCACGGGCACATGGTGGGCGACACGGTGCTCAAAGACTTCGCCGCGCTCCTGAAGGATGCGGTGAGGGACGAAGACCTCGTCTTCCGCTACGGAGGCGAGGAGTTCACCATAATACTTCCCTCTACAGGCATCAAGGGGGCGCTGCACGTGGCCGAACGGGTGCGCAAGTCAGTTGAGGAGGCGACGTTCGAGAAATCCACTCTGAACCTCCATATCACGGTGAGCATCGGCGGCTCCATCTGCGGCGAGGACATCGATAGCGTCCGCGACCTCATAGTCAAGGCCGACCGCGCGCTGTACAAGGCAAAACAGGCAGGGAAGAACCGGGTAGTCATAGAGTAAATAAGCCTTGCCTGGCCCGCCCTCTCATCAACCTCCGCAACCAGAAGTTGTTTTTCCCAGTTCGCATCAGATTTCCCTACCAAATTCGCGCGAGTTCAATTATAATAACGGCAGAATATCAGCCGTTTACAACTGAGAGGGGCAATGAAGAAACAAAACTGCTGGGAATTCAAGGCGTGCGACAGGGGGCCGGGCGGCTCGAAGGACCTCTGCCCCGCAGCCTCGAATACAGCGCTCAACGGCGTCCACGGCGGCACGAACTGCGGCAGGGCGTGCTGGGCCGTGGCCGGCACTTACTGCGGCGGAGAACCCCAGGGCTCGTTTGCGCAGAAGATAAGCGACTGCTCGCTCTGCGATTTCTACAAGATGGTCCGGGAACAGGAGGGTTCGAAGTTCATGAACTCCTACGGACTCATCACCATGCTCAACCAGCAGCCCTCATCGATGGTTTAAAGCCCGCTAACTCTTTCCTTAAGCACGTCCGCGATATACTGTTCCTCATCGACTCCCCCGGGGCGATTCGCGTAGTCCAGCTCCGAAGGTTTTAAGGCCTCGCCGAAAGTTATCCGCACCTTTCCCGGTCTCGGCACTACAGCGCCCCGCGGCAGGGTATCGAACGTGCCCTCTATCTTCACGGGCACAAGTGGAACCTCGCCGCGGCGCGAGAGAATTCCGATTCCCTTTTTGAAGACGCCGAGCTCTCCGTCGAAACTGCGCTGACCCTCGGGGAATATGCAAAGGCCGTCTCCCGCACCGAGCACGTAAGCCGAGAGCCGCATGGCGTTTCGGAGGCGTGCCGTCGGGTCAATCGATATCACATGCGAGAGCCGCGCGAAAACGGATTTAACCGGCCCCTCGAAATACTTGAAGTAGCCCTGGAAATAAAGCCGCCTGAAAACACCGAGCGGCACTGCGGCGGCCACGACAAGGCCGTCGATGTTGCTCAGGTGGTTGGGGGTGATTATGAAAGGCGGCTCGGGAATGTTCTTTACCCCTTTTACCTCGAGTCTGAAAAGTATCTTGAAGAAGACCTTGAGCAGTATCGTGAAGAACACCGTTATCGGCCACTCCCATGCGTGCCTCACAAGCCCCGCCCTTTTCTTTTCGTCGGCGGAAGGCTCGCCCCACTTGGCACCGCCCTCCTCCTGGCTCTCGGCGCCCTCTCCGCTCTTTATGGCGGCTACAATCTCTGCTACTGAACGCACCTCGCTTGCGAAACTCTCGGGGAGCTTGACCGAGAACTCGGCCTCAAGCGCCGAGACCAGCTCGAGCCGCTTTAGCGAATCCAGCCCGAGGTCGAGCTCCAGGTCGTCCTCGCCCCGATAGGGGCCGGGCTCATCAGCAAGTCGGCCTATGCACTTAAGTACCTTCTGCGAGGTCTCGTCGGCCAGGGCCGGGTCGGCTTCCTTCTTTTCTTGGCTCTTGCCTTGCGCGATCTCGGCCACGATGAATCGCCTTAGCTTGCCAAGCGGCGTTCTCGGCAGCGGCCTCTCGGAAAGCGTGTAGCCCGACAGCCTCATGTACGAGGCGATGTCCTCGGAGCGTTGCTTGATCTCTTCTCTCAGGGCCTCCTCGAAGTCTCCCTCCACCTTGTACTCCGTCTCGGGCACTATCACCGCGTGGAGCCTGTCGTTTAACTGCAGGACGCAGAGCTCGCGGATTAGGGGTATGGTCGAGTAGAGCTTTTCCACGTCCTCGGGATAGATGTTCTTTCCCGAGCCGAGCACTATAACCTCCTTGGCGCGCCCTGTGATGTGGAGGTACCACTCGTCGTCGAGGCGTCCGAGGTCGCCCGTGTAAAACCATCCCAACCTTATCGTCGACTCCGTGGCCTCGGGGTTCTTGAAGTAGCCCTTCATCACCATGGGCCCTCGCACGGCGACTTCGCCTACTCCCTTTTCGTCGGGGTTGTCTATTTTAATTTCCACGCCCTTGACAGCGCACCCCACCGAGCCGGGTTTTCTGTGCGAGATGGGGTTGAAGGCCACGATGGGAGAGGTCTCGGTAAGGCCGTATCCCTCCACCACCGTGTAGCCCAGGGCCTCCATGTCTATCATCACCTTGGGGTCGAGCCTCGCACCGCCGCAGGCGAAGAAACGGAACTGCCGCCCGAACCATCGCCCGAAAATAAGCTTGGCCAGATTGATACGCAGCCGCTCGCGAAGGAATCCCATGAACCGCACGCCCGCGAGCACAGGTCCGCGGAGGTTGCCCGCCATCTCCTCGAGCCGCGCGTAGATCCGGTCTCGCAGGAGCTCGAGCATCCTCGGCACGGCGACGAAGACCGTAACTTTCGTTGAGGTGACCGCGTCTATCAAGTCGGGGCCCTTCAGGCTTGCCGGAAACGTTATGCACGCTCCCACCGACAGAGGCAGCGCGAAGGTGCACATGAACGGGTAGGTGTGATGAAGCGGAAGCGCGGCCAGAACGTTTTCGTTGGGACCGATGAGCCTTACGTCCTCGATGGCCCTCACGTCCGCTAAGAGGTTGCGGTGTGTAAGCATTACGCCCTTTGGAGAGCCCGTAGTGCCCGAGGTGTAAAGCAGCGATGCCACGTCGTCCTCCGATGCGTCCTCGCATACGACCTCGCCGACGGCGTCGAGCGACTGCGAGTCCATGTTTATCAATTTGACATCGAGCCCTTCGCAGGCCTCGCTCGCGGCCTGCTCCGAAACGTTGGAGAACACAATCGCCCCGGCCTCGGAGTGTTCGAGTATGTTTCTTATCTCGGGCGGCGTGAGCCTCACGTCTATTGGTACTGCCACGGCCCCGAGCATCAGCGTACCTAGGTAAAACGCGCACCACTCGGGGCGGTTCTCCGCGAGTATGGCGACGCGCCCTTCCTTGCGAGCGCCGTTTAACTTGAGGCATTCCGAGGCGGCCTGGGCCATGCCAACGAACTCCCTGCAGGTGATAGACCTCCAGTCCTCGCCCTTATAGAAGTTAAAAGCCTTCTTATCGGGATGGGACTTGGCCGAGCGTATTATGGTGCTGTGCAGGGTCATTGCCGCGCCCCCAGAAGCCTCAGCGCCTTTTCGTGCAGAGCGGCGTTAGCAGAGGCGAGTATGGTGGATATATGGGATAGGCCGAGCTCAATATGCCCGGGGTCGTTGCCTTCGATGTCGGTGAACAGTCCGCCCGCTTCCTTAACGAGAAGCCAGCCCGCGGCGAAATCGAAACTCCGCGAGCGAGTAGGTACGGTGAAGAGACTCGCCGAACCGGCCGCGAGATACGACAGCGCGAGAGCGGTCGAGCCAAGGCACCTGGCCTTCCTCGCCTCGGACAGAAGAGGCATCAGCACGGGCATATCCCTGCCCGGCACGTGGGCGTCGAACTCCACGAGCCTGAAAATGTCGTCTGCCTGGGTGGCGGCGGGCTTGCCGTTTAAGAACGCGCCTCCCCCGGCCCGGGCCCAGAACTCGTCGCCGCTTGCGAGGTTCAGCACGTAGGCGAGCCGCACGTCCTCAAGCCTCGGCCCCTCGGCCACCGCAATAGACGTGCAATAGAAAGGGATGCCCGCCACGGCGTTCCTGCTTCCGTCCACGGGGTCTATTATCACCACGCGGCCGCCTCCGCCATTTAGCGAAAGCATGCCCGCTTCCTCTGATATAACGTCGAATGGTTCGCCCGAGGCCTCAAGGCCTTCAAGGATTATCTTCTCTGCCTTGATGTCCACGGGATGAGAGGCGTCGCCTCCCGCCCCTCTGGGAAGCCCATCCTCGGATACGTTCGGGGCCTGGGGCTTTATCTCCTCGCGAAGACGCCTGCCGATATCTTCAAGAACTTCAAGCATGAGTATATTTTAAGCGATGGGGGCTTTAGCCACAAGCGACGCCCTTACATGAGGACATTATCGTAGCAATAACGAGTTGACATAGCTCAATACCGACTGTTTTAATATTGTTGATGATCCAGAAGACCGACAAGATATGGATGGACGGAAAGCTCGTTCCCTGGGACGAGGCGCAGGTGCACGTGCTCACGCACGCGCTTCATTACGGCCTCGGCGTATTCGAGGGGATAAGGTGCTACGAGACCCCGAAAGGCCCGGCGGTGTTCAGGCTCAGAGAGCACGTGAAGAGGCTTGTCACGTCAGCCCACATCTTCATGATGGACCTCCCCTTTACCGAGGACGAGATCTGCGAAGCCGTGATCGAGACCGTCAGGGTCAACAAGGTCAAGGAGTGTTACATAAGGCCCATAGCCTTCATCGGTTACGGCGCCATGGGCCTGTTCGTCAAGGACAACCCGATAAACGTGGTGGTGGCGCTATGGCCATGGGGCACATACCTCGGCGAGGAGGGTCTTGAGAAGGGAATAAGCATCAAGACCTCGTCGTTCGTGCGTAGCCATGTGAACACCAACATGACGAGGGCGAAGGTCACGGGTTATTACGTGAACAGCCAGCTCGCGAAACGAGAGGCCCTCATGTCTGGCTACGACGAGGCCCTCCTGCTCGACTCCGACGGCTACGTCTCGGAAGGCAGCGGAGAGAACATATTCGTGGTGCGTAACGGCATGCTCAAGACCACGCCCCCCACAAGCATCCTAGAGGGAATAACCCGGGAGAGCATCATCATCATGGCCGGGGACGAGGGCATATCCGTAAAGGAAGAGCGCTTTACGCGCGACGAGGTGTACATCGCCGACGAGGCTTTCTTCACGGGAACGGCCGCCGAGATAACCCCCATCAGGGCGCTCGACGGCAGAAAGATAGGTGCGGGCGGACGAGGCCCGATAACCAAAAAGCTGCAGGATATCTTCTTCGACGCCGTGAAGGGCAAGAGCCCCAAGTACGAGCACTGGCTCACCTACGTTTAGAATCGCACTCTCAGCCATACTGCGCCAATCTGAATAACTCCTTGACATTGAACGTACCGCCCAATACACTTATTCTTAGTGATGGAAGCCAAGACCGCGGCAAAAAAGAAAGCCAAGACAACGAAAAAGAAGCAGGTTGCGCCTCCTGTAATTACGGCACCACCGCCCGCCTCCGAGGAATGCGCAAAGAGCGCCGTACTCCGCAAGGAGGTCCATGAAAGTCTCGAGGAGATCAAGAAGGCCGACATCCTCGTCGGTATTCCGAGCTATAACAACGGCTCCACAATAGGGCACGTGGCGCGCGCCGTGCAGGCGGGCCTGGCGAAGTACTTCCCCGACATGCGCTCGGTGCTCGTGAACTCCGACGGCGGCTCCACGGACAACACGGTCTGCGCTTTTCAGGACGCGGTGGTCGAGGATTTCAATTCGCTGTTCATCCCCCATCGCGTGAGCCCTCTCATGAAGATAAACACCCCGTACCACGGCATCCCCGGCAAGGGAAGCGCGTTCAGAACCATATTCGAGATCGCAAAGGAGCTCGACGTAAAGGCCTGCGTGGTCGTGGACTCCGACTTAAGGAGTATCACGCCGGAGTGGATAGACCTGCTCCTGAGCCCGATACTCAAGGAGGGGTTCGATTTCGTCGCGCCCTACTATCTAAGGCACAAGTTCGACGGCACCATCACCAACTCCATCGTATATCCCGTCACAAGGGCGCTTTACGGCAAGCAGATACGCCAGCCCATCGGGGGCGACTTCGGCTTCACCGGCGAACTCGCGAAGTTCTATCTTAAAGACGAGAGCGTCTGGGAGAGCGACATCGCCCGCTTCGGCGTGGACATCTGGATGACCACCACGGCCGTCGCAAACGGATTCAAGGTATGCCAGTCGTTCCTCGGCGCAAAGATACATGCGGCCAAGGAGCCCTCCTCCGACCTTAGCGACATGCTGCGCGAGGTCGTGGGCGTGCTGTTCGACCTGATGGCCAAGTACGAGGACAAGTGGAGCGAAGTGGAGGGCTCGGAGCCCACCGAGATGTACGGCTTTCGCTACGAGGTCGGCCTCGAACCCATACACGTGGACATCGAGAGGATGATAGACAAGTTCGTCCTGGGCCGGGAGGAGCTCGGCTCCATCTGGCAGGCCGCCCTGCCAGCCGAACTCATATGGTATCTCCACTCGCTTGAGCCAAGCCCCTGGCAGGAGTTCAGGCTTCCCGCCGACATGTGGGCCGACATCATATACAATTTTGCAATCGCTTACCACAATACGGATGTCAACAAGACACATCTTCTGAAGTCCCTGACGCCGCTTTACCTGGCGCGGGTGGCTTCATTCATTAACGAAGCTCTTAATGCAAACGCGGACGAGGTGGAAAAGATACTTGAGGACGCATGCCTCAAGTTCGAGGAGAAGAAGGCATACCTCGCCGAAAATTGGGACAGATAAAGGAGGACCCCTATGGACGGTTTAATGGACAAAACAATCGAGGCTTTTAACAGATTTTTCGAAAGTGTCCTCCAGTACCTGACCAACATCCTGAGCTTCATACTGATAATCGCGGTGGGCCTCGTGCTGGGCCACCTGCTCAAGGTGCTCTCGAATAAGTTCTTCAAGCTCATCAAGGTGGACGCGCATTCCGAGAGAAGCGAGGTCACGGAAATGCTCAACCGCGGCGGCATCACCGAGCCGATCTCGTCGCTCCTCTCAAAGGCAGTCGGATGGATCACGGTGTTCGTGTTCTTCATAATCGCCCTCGGCGCGCTCGAGGTGCCAAAGGTCGAGACACTGCTTGGGGAGTTCTTCGTTTACGTGCCCAACATACTCGTCGCAATAGTGGTCGTGTTCCTGGGCTACATGCTCAGCAACTTCGTGGGCAGGACGGTGCTGATCGCGTGCGTCAACGCGGGGATGAAGTCCTCGGGGCTGATCAGCAAGCTTGCAAGGGCCGGCGTACTCATACTCACGGCCTCGATGGCCCTCGAACAGCTCGGCATCGGTAGGGAGACCACGGTCATGGCCTTCACTATAATATTCGGCGGCGTCGTGCTCACCCTCTCGCTGGCCTTCGGCCTGGGCGGCAAGGACATCGCCCGCGAGTACCTCGAGTCCAAGTGCAAGAGGCCCGAAGAGGGCGTGAAGGAACAAAAGGAAGACGAGATCAGTCACCTGTAGGGGTCCGCGCGCCGCAAACGGCTCCCCCACTGCGCCCAAATACCCGAATTCCCACCATTAATGCTCCAAAATCGAGCATTTACATGGCCTTATTTCCCTTTTGGTTGTGGTAAAATAAGCGCTTAATTATTTATTATTAAGTTATGGAAGAAATCGGAACTGTAAAAAGCGTGCAAGGGCC